>Ga0187893_10001005_pt1 | contig 70490 bp, 54 predicted proteins | sample MA1701074metaG_FD_139574 | JGI IMG/M metagenome (GOLD analysis project Ga0187893, IMG submission 139574) | White microbial mat communities from a basaltic lava cave in the Kipuka Kanohina Cave System on the Island of Hawaii, USA - MA170107-4 metaG ...
CGCGCCGCACGCCCGGAAGCGCGCGCAGCCTCGCGCCGACCTCCTCGGCGTCGGCCGCGGCGCGGTCGACGAGCACCGGAATCGCGCGCCGGAAGAGCCCGAAGGCGAGGAACAGGATCACGCCCGCGACGAGCAGCGTCGCGGCCGCGTCCGCGCGCGGCCAGCCCGCCGCGGCGAGCTGCCAGCCCGCGATCACGGAGAGCGTCACGAGCACGTCGGAGAGCGTGTGGCGCGCGTCGGCGCGCAGCAGGTCCGAGTCGAGGCGGCGCGCCCGGCGCGCCTCCCAGCCCGCAACCGCGACGTTCACGCCGAGCACGCCGAGCATCAGCGCGAGGTCGACGCCGCGCCAGACGACCTCGCCGCGCGGGCCGAGCGCGCGCAGGCCGAGCTCGACCGCGAGCACGCCCATCAGGACCGCGAGGAAGAAGACCGCGAGCGTCTCGAACTTGCGGTGGCCGTAGGGGTGATCGCGATCCGCGGGCGCGCTCGCGACGCGCATCGCGATCAGCGCGAAGGCATTGTTCGCGAGGTCCACGACGGAGTGCGCCGCGTCGCCGAGCACCGCGAGGGAGCCGCTGCGGAGGCCGACGACCAGCTTCACGAGCAGGAGCGCGACGTCGGAGGCGCCCTCGACGAGCAGGACGCGGCGGATGGCGCGCTCGCGCGCGTTCGACTGCATGCGCCGCACTCCTGCGCGGGAAACGTACCAGGCGCCGCGCGCGCCGAGCGCGCGCGCCGGGTGCGGCGAGGCGCGGCGCCCCAGCTCGGGTCGCCGCGCCTCGCCGCGGGCTCCCCGCGCGCGGTGGGCCGCGCGGGATTGGCACTGCGCGTGCAGCCTGGAGCGGGCGGCGCGGGTGCCGGGGAGGATCGCGAGTGGCGCTTCTGGTTCCGCTCGAGCAGGTCGGGCTCGAGGCGCTGGCCCTCGTGGGCGGCAAGAACGCATCGACGGGAGAGATGCTGCGCAATCTCGGGGCCGCCGGCGTGCGCGTCCCGCCGGGCTTCGCGCTCACGACCGAGGCCTTCCGCGCCCACCTCGCCCTGGCCGGTCTCGAGGCGCCGATCGCCGCGCGCCTCGCGGGCCTCGACGTCTCCGACCTGCGCGCGCTCGCGGCCGCAGGCGGCTGGATCCGCGAGGCCGTGGCGGCGGCGCCCCTGCCCCCGCGCGTCGCGGAAGAGCTGCGCGGGGCCTATCACGCGCTCTCGGAGCGCGGCGGCGAGCGCGAGAGCGCGGTGTCGGTGCGCTCGAGCGCGACCGCCGAGGATCTGCCGAGCGCCTCCTTCGCGGGCCAGCACGAGAGCTACCTGAACGTGCGCGGCTTCTCCGAGCTCGACCGCGCGGTCCGCGCCTGCATGGCCTCGCTCTACACCGACCGCGCGATCGTCTACCGCGCGCAGCAGGGCATCGCGCACGCGGGCGTCGCGCTCTCGGTCGGCGTCCAGAAGATGGTCCGCAGCGATCTCGCGGCCTCGGGCGTGATCTTCACGCTCGACACCGAGAGCGGCTTCCGCGACGTCGTGCTGATCACGGGCGCCTATGGCCTGGGCGAGCTCGTCGTGCAGGGGCGCGTCAATCCCGACGAGTTCTGGGTGCACAAGCCGACGCTGCGCGCGGGCTTCCGGCCGATCGTGCGCCGCGAGTGCGGCGAGAAGCGCAGCAAGCTCGTCTACGGCGAGCGCGCGCCGCGCGCGCTGCGCGAGGTCCCGGTGCCGCACGCCGAGCGCAGCCGCTTCACGCTCGAGGACGACGAGGTGCTCGAGCTCGCGCGCGCGGCGCTCGCGGTCGAGGAGCACTACTCCGGGCGCGCGGGCCAGCCCACGCCGATGGACCTCGAGTGGGCCAAGGACGGACCCTCCGGCGCGCTCTACATCGTGCAGGCGCGGCCCGAGACCGTGCACGCGCATCCGTCCGGCGCGCGCCTCTCGCTCTACCGGCTCGAGGGGCAGGGCGAGGTCCTCCTGCGCGGCAAGAGCGTGGGCGCGGCGATCGGCAGCGGACCGGTGCGCATCGTGCGCACGGCGGGCGAGCTCGAGGCGGTCGAGCCCGGCGACGTGCTCGTCGCGGAGATGACGGATCCCGACTGGGAGCCGGTGCTCGCGCGCGTCGCGGCGCTCGTGACCGACCAGGGCGGGCGCACCTGCCACGCGGCGATCGTGTCGCGCGAGCTCGGGCTGCCCTGCGTCGTCGGCACGGGTGCGGCCACGCAGCGCCTGGCCGCGCAGCAGCCGGTCACGGTCTCCTGTGCCGAGGGCTCCGAGGGCCGCGTCTACGCGGGGCGCATCCCGTTCCGGCGCGAGGAGATCGACCCGGCCGGGCTCCCGACCCCGCGCGTTCCGCTCCTGCTCAACGTCGCGAACCCGGATCACGCGTTCCGGGTCGCGCAGCTGCCCTGCGCCGGCGTGGGCCTCCTGCGCATCGAGTTCCTCGTGACGCACTGGATCGGGATCCACCCGATGGCGCTCGCGCACCCGGAGCGCGTCGCCGACGCCGGCGTGCGCGAGGAGATCCTGCGCCGCGCCGCGGGCGCGGCGACGCCCTCCGAGTTCTTCGTCGCGCAGATGGCCTCCGGCGTCGGCACGATCGCGGCCGCGTTCCATCCGCGGCCGGTGATCGTGCGCTTCTCGGACTTCAAGAGCAACGAGTACGCGCGGCTGCAGGGCGGCCGCGACTTCGAGCCCGAGGAGGCGAATCCGATGATCGGCTTCCGCGGAGCGTCGCGCTACTACGACGAGCGCTACCGGGACGGCTTCGCGCTCGAGTGCCGCGCGCTGCGCCGCGTGCGCGAAGAGTGGGGGCTCGCGAACGTCGTGGTCATGATTCCCTTCTGCCGCACGCTCGGGGAGGCCAGGCGCGTGCTCGACGAGCTCGCGGTGAACGGCCTCGAGCGCGGCCGGAACGGTCTGAAGGTCTACGTGATGTGCGAGATCCCGAACAACGTGATCCTCGCGGAGGACTTCAGCCAGCTCTTCGACGGCTTCTCGATCGGCTCGAACGACCTGACCCAGCTCGCACTCGGGGTCGACCGCGATTCGGAGCTGCTCGCGTCGCTCTTCGACGAGCGCGATCCCGGCGTGAGGAGCCTGATCGAGCAGGTGGTCGAGCGCGCGCACCGCATGGGTCGGCCCGTCGGCATCTGCGGTCAGGCGCCGAGCGATCACCCGGACTACGCGGAGTGGCTGGCGGCAATCGGGATCGACTCGATCTCGCTCACGCCGGACTCCCTGCCCGGCGTCGCGAGGCGCCTAGCGGTCGCCCCCGCGTCCGAGCGCGGCTGAGCGCCCGCTCCGACGCGCTCCGAGGTAGACTGCCCTGCCTCGGGAGGCGCTGCCTTGCAGACCGTACTCTGGCGCGCGGACGGAAGCCTGCGCGAGTCCGGCGACGAGACGCTGATCGAGCGCTGGCGAGGCGATCCCGCCGCGCTGCTGTGGGTCGACCTCTCCCCGGACGCGGGCGACGACGAGGCGCACTGGCTCGCCGAGTTCGGCGCCGACGCGACGATCCGGAGCCAGGCGCTCTCCCCGCGCTTTCCTCCGAAGATCGAGGAGACCCCGGCCGGCACCTTCCTGCTCCTGCGCGCGCTCAATGCCGAGGCGCAGTCGATCCAGTTCGGCACGATCCAGATCGCGTTCCTCGTCGGCGAGCGCTTCCTCGTCACGCGGCACAGCAACCGCTCCCCGAGCATCGAGCGCACGCGCGAGCTCCTGCTCGCGGGACCGGCGGCGGCGCTCGCCTCGCCCGCGGCCGTTGCCGTGCGCGTCTGCGAAGTGGTGGTCTCGCGCTTCGTCCCGATCCTGCACAAGCTCGAGGTGCGCCTCGAGAGCATCGAGGACGAGATGTTCGAGAGCCCGACGGACAGCCTGCTCGAGGAGCTGCTCGCCTACAAGCGCCAGATCAAGGTCGTGCGCCGCATCGCGAGCTACCACGCGGCCATCTTCGAGACGCTGCGCCGCGAGCGCCCCGCGGCCTTCGAGGCGGCGCAGCGCGAGATCGGCGAGGTCTTCGAGCAGTTCGAGCGCGTCGTGAGCCTCGCGAACCTGTACAACGAGCTCGCGAACGACCTCATGAACGGCTACCTGTCGCTCGCATCGCATCGCCTCAACAACATCATGAAGGTGCTGACGATCATCACCTGCATCTTCGTTCCGCTCTCGTTCATCGCGGGCATCTACGGCATGAACTTCGAGGTGATGCCGGAGCTGCACTCCCCACACGGGTACTTCGTGGTGCTGGCCGTGATGCTCGTGATCGCGCTCGGGCTGCTCGCGGGCTTCCGCAGGAGGAGATGGCTCTAGATGGAGGACCTTCGCGAGATCCTGGGCCGCGTCTCGGAGTTCCTCGCGGCACCGCTCTTCCAGCTCGGTGCGACCCCGATCACGACCTACGCGCTGATCAAGCTCGCGGCCTTCCTGCTCGTCGCGTTCTGGGTCTCGAAGGTCGCCCGGCTCGCGCTCGGCCGCGTGCTGCGGCGGCGCAGCGGCGACAGCGCGACGCTCTACACGCTCGACCGGCTGCTCAACTACTCGATCCTGACCCTCGGCCTCTTCGTCGGCCTGTCGGCCGTCGGGATCGATTTCACGACCTTCGCGGTGCTCGCGGGCGCGCTCGGCGTCGGCATCGGCTTCGGCCTGCAGCCGCTGATCGCGAACTTCGTGAGCGGCATCGTGCTGCTGCTCGATCGCAGCATCAAGATCAGCGACTACATCGAGCTCGAGTCGGGCGTGATGGGCCAGGTCAAGACGATCAACATGCGATCGACGATGATCACGACCAACGACAACGTCGACATCCTGATCCCGAACTCGGAGTTCACGACCGGGCGCGTCGTGAACTGGACGCACGGCGAGGAGGCGATGCGCCTGCACATCCCCTTCGGAGTCGCCTACGGCAGCGACAAGGAGGCGGTGCGGGAGGCCGCGCTCGAGGCCGCGGAGCGCGTGCCGCCCGAGATGGCGTACCTGCCGGTGCGCAAGCCGCAGGTCTGGTTCGTCGAGTTCGGCGACTCGAGCCTGAACTTCGAGCTGCTGGTCTGGCTCGGACCCCACAACGTGCGCCGGCCCTCGGCGGTCAGGGCCGCGTACCTCTGGGAGATCCACTCGGCGCTCGAGCGCCACGCGATCGAGGTGCCCTTCCCGCAGCGCGACCTGCACCTGCGCACGCTGCTCGGGCTCTCGGCCGACGAGGTCCGCGAGCTGCTCGGGCGCAGGCCCGGGTCCTGATTTCGGCTGCGCGGGCCGCGCCGGTCGTGCGAGACTCGCGGCATGGCCCTCGAGCTCCTGCGCCTCGACGGACGAGTCGCGGTCGTGACCGGCGCCGGCCGCGGCGTGGGCCTGGGCATCGCGCTGGCGCTCGCGGAGGCCGGCGCCGCGGTCGTCGTCTCGGCGCGCACGCGCGCGGAGATCGAGCGCACGGCGGCCGAGATCGAGCGGCGCGGCGGCCGCGCGCTCGCGGTCTGCGCGGACGTGATGCGAAGGAGCGAGCTCGCGCAGCTCGTCGACGCGGCGCTCGAGCGCTTCGGGCGGATCGACATCGTCGTGAACAACGCGGGCGGCAGCGACGGCTACCCGCCCTTCCTCGACGTCAGCGAGGAGAGCTTCCGCTTCCATTTCGACTGGAACACGACCTCGGCCTTCCTGCTCTCGCAGCTCGCGACGCCCCATCTGCTCCGGGCCGGCAAGGGCGCGATCCTCAACATCTCCTCGGGCGCGGCCCAGATCGGGATCCGCGGCATGCTCGCCTACGGCGTCGCGAAGGCCGGGCTCGAGCAGCTCACGCGCGTGCTCGCCGAGGAGCTCGCGCCGAAGATCCGCGTCAACGCGCTCGCGCTCGGCGCGATCATGACGCCCGCGCTGCAGAACACCTTCGACCTCGACCCGGCCTTCCGCGACGGCATGATCGGCAGGACGCCGCTCAAGCGGATCGGGAGCGTCGAGGCGATCGGCGCGGCCGCGGTCTTCGCGTGCTCGGACGCCTCCGACTACATGAGCGGCGCCGTGATCCCGATCGACGGTGGGCTCCAGGACACGAACCTGCCCTTCAAGCACCCGGATCTGTGACGCATCCGGAGCCCGGAGGCCGCGCCATGCCGCTGCGCAGCAAGCCCTACCGCGTGATCCAATGGGCGACCGGAGCGGTCGGCAGGTACGCGATCGCGGCGATCCACGAGAACCCGGCCTTCGAGCTCGCCGGCTGCTGGGTGCACGCCGCCGACAAGGTCGGAAGGGACGCGGGCCTGATCGCGGGCATCGGAGCGATCGGCGTCGCGGCGACGCACTCGATCGAGGAGATCCTCGCGCTCGATGCCGACGCCGTGCTCTACGCGCCGCTGCTCTCGAACGCCGACGAGATCTGCCGGATCCTCGAGGCGGGCAAGAACGTCGTCACCCCGACCGGCTTCACCAGCGTGCGCGACCCCGAGCTCGCGGCGCGGCTCGAGGCGGCCTGCCAGCGCGGCCGCTCCTCGCTGCACGGCTCCGGCATCCACCCGGGCTTCTCGGGGGATCGGCTGCCGCTCGTGCTCTCGGCGCTCGCGCGGCGCATCGACCGGATCCGGGTCTACGAGATCGTCGACATGTCGCAGATGAGCGAGAGCCCGGAGCTCGTCGCGATGCTCGGCTTCGACATGAGCGCAGAGAAGGCGCGGATCGAGCCGCCCGCGCTGCTCGGCGTGATGAGCACGATCTTCTTCGAGTCGATCGCGCTCGTCGCGCAGGGCCTCGGCCTCGAGATCGAGGAGTTCGAGAGCCGGCACGAGTTCGCGCTCGCGAAGCGCGACATCCCGATCGCGCAGGGAAGGGTCCGCAAGGGCCACGTCGCGGGGCAGCACTTCCACTACGCGGGCCTCGTGCGCGGCGAGCCCGCGATCGCGTTCGAGACCTACTGGAAGATGGCGAAGGACCTCGAGCCCGACTGGCCCTACGACGACGTCTGGCGCTACGACGTCGAGCTCGAGGGGGATCCGCCGATGAAGCTCGAGTTCCGCTGCGGCAGCGGCTCGGACGGCCCCGAGCTCGGGCTGCTCTGCACCGCGATGAACTGCGTGAACTCGATCCCGCACGTCGTCGCGGCCGCGCCGGGCATCCGGACGCAGCTCGACCTGCCGCTCGTGACCGCGGTCGGCGCGATGCGCCGCGCCTAGCTCTGCGCCGGGCCGCTCGTCGGAGGACGCGGATGCTCGTCGAGGGGAAGGTCGCCATCGTCACGGGAATCGGCCCCGGCATGGGGCGCGAGATCGCGCTCGGACTCGCGCGCGAGGGCGCCAGCCTCGCGATCGGCGCGCGCAGCGAAGGGCGCCTCGCGGGCGTCGCGGCCGAGATCGAGGCGCTCGGCCGCCCGGTGCTCCATCGGCGCACCGACCTCACGAGCCGCGAGTCCTGCCGCGCGCTCGTCGAGTCGGCGATCGCGCGCTTCGGCGGCGTCGACATCCTGGTGCAGAACGGCCACGACGCGGGCGACGGCAAGCCCGTCGCGGAGGCCGATCCCGAGGTCTGGCGCCGCAACCTCGAGTGCAACTTCTTCGGCGCGCTGCACCTCGTGCAGGCCTGCCTGCCCTCGATGGTGCAGCGCCGCGACGGCCGCATCGTGCTCGTGAACAGCGGCGGCGCCTTCCAGCCTCCCGCGGGACTCGCCAGCTATTCGGCCGGCAAGGCCGCGCTCGCGAGCCTGGTGCGCTCGCTCGCGGTCGAGCTCGGGCGCCACGGGATCCGCGCCAACGGCGTGCACCTCGGCATGGTCGAGGGCGAGAACGTCGACGGCTGGATCCGCGAGCAGGCGCGGCAGCAGGGCCGGGACGCCGAGGCTCTGCGCCGCGAGATCGCCGCGCAGCGCTACCCGCTGCAGCACATCCCGACGCCGCAGGAGTGCGCGGGCGCGGTGCTCTTCCTCGCCTCCGATCTCTCGCGCGCGATCACGGGCCAGGCCGTGATGGTGAACGGCGGCGAATACTTCCGCTGAGCACGCGCCTCAAAGGCCGCGGAACGCGCCCCGCGACGCCACGATCGGCAGATCCAGGAAGGTCCGCACCCCGGGCTGCGCGGCGCAGACCCACGGAATCGCGTTCAGCGCGTGGATCGCGGTCGCGGCGACCGCGGCCCTCTCGCCGCCCTTTTCGAAGCCCGGATTTGCGGGGTCGAAGCTCGCGCAGGTCGCGACCCTGCACTGGAACGAGGGCGTGCCCTCGACCGTGACGGTCCACTCGACGAAGGGACTGGTGCCGACCTGCCACTGCGGCTCGAGCCGATCCGTGAGCTTCCAGAAGGTCGAGAGCACGACGCAGGGCCGGCCCGCGGCGATCCCGCGCCACTCGAAGCGGCGGCAGCCGACGCTCCCGGGCTCGATCGCGCGCCCGTTCTCGAGCAGCACGCGCACGCGGCTCGCGGCGACCTCGTGCTGCTCCTCGACGCGCTCGAGCGCGACGCCGAGGTGGTCGCAGATCATCCGGATCGACTCGCTGAAGTAGGCAGTCATGCCCACCAGGAACTCGCCGCCGCGCAGCGCGTCCTCGGGCGCCTTCCCGAAGCCGATGTGGTCGAGCATGATCTCGGGCGCGGTCGAGGCGTAGTGGTTCACGTCCGAGACCTCCTGCACGCGGATCTGCTTCGCGCGGTGCACGAGACCCGAGAGCGTGAGCGGCAGCACGTCGCTCATGAAGGCCGGGTTGATGCCCGAGCCGTGGAAGCAGGCCTTCCCGTCCCGCCCGGCCCGGTCGAGCTTCTCGTAGACGCCGGGCCCGTAGAACTGCGGGTAGACGTTGCTCGCCGTCGTGACGACGTGGACCCCGCGCCGGAGCAGGCCCGCGATCTCGTCGTAGTCCGCGACGGTCGGGCAGTACAGCACGCAGTCGCCGGCGCGCAGCGGCAGCGCCGCGGGATCGCGCACCGCGCGGATTCCGGTCTCCGGCCCGCCGCAGAGCGCGCCCGCGTCCCGCCCGAGCTTGGCGTCGGTGTAGACCTTGACGCCGACGAGCTCGAACTCCGGATTCGCGAGCAGCTCGCGCAGCGCGATGCTGCCGACGCTGCCCGTGCCCCACTGAACCACCCGCTGGCGCATGCCCACCTCCTGTCGCAGCGCAGTGTCCACCGCGGCGTCGCGGCTGGCAACGCGCGATTTCGAGCGGGGATCCGGGACGGGCGCGAAGGCGCGCGCGCGGGGGAGTAGAATCGCGGCGCGCTGCGGCGCGGAGGGCGCATGGGCTTCGTCAGGCGGGTGGTCACGGGACACGACGCGAGCGGGCGCGAGCAGATCCTGAGCGACGGCGCGCCGCCGAAGACGATCGAGGCGCCGAACGGCGCCGGCGTGAGCGAGCTGCTCGTCTTCGAGAGCGCTCCGCGCGACGCGCGCTCGGGCGGCGACTCCGCGGGCCCCGGCTTCCCGCTGCACCCGGCGCCCGGAGGCGCGACGGTGCGCGTGATCCGGCTGCCCGCCCCGGCCGCGGGCGCGAGCGGGGAGGAGCGCTGGCTCGCGGTCGCGGGCGAGGATCCGGAGCGCCGCGGCTGGCACACGACCGACACGCTCGATTTCGAGCTGATCCTCGACGGCGAGATCGCACTCGGCCTCGACGACGGCGACCACCTGCTCGGCCGCGGCGACGTCGTCGTGCAGCGCGCGACGGGCCACCGCTGGCGCGTCGTCGGCGACCGGCCCTGCACCTACCTCGCGGTGATGCTGCGCCCGGACCCGAAGGCCCCCGAGCCCCGGGTTCCGCTCGCGCCGCGCGCGGGCGCGGCGGGCGCTCCCGGCCCGCGCCGCCTCGTTACCGAGACGGGCCCGGACGGGCGCTCGCGCGCCGCGAGCTTCGGCCCGCCGCCGAACGTGCTCCAGCTCGGCGCTCCGATGGAGGTGACCCTGTCGGAGCTCTGGCAGACGGGGGGACCGCTCTCGCGCCCCGAACAGGGCGGCGACCCCGCGCCGGGCTGGTCGCTCGAGCCGCAGGGCCGCGGGATCGCGTTTCGCATGGTCGAGCTGCCCGCGGGCCACGACCCGGGCGATGCGGGCTGGCACACGACCGCGACGATCGACGTCGACGTGATCGTCTCGGGCCAGGTCGAGCTCGCGCTGCCGGGTGTCGCCCCGGTCGTGCTCGGCCCCGGCGGCGCCGTGATCCAGCGCGCGACGGTGCACCGCTGGCGGCCGGTCGGTCCGGAGCCGCTGCGCATGGCCGCGCTGATGTTCGGGCTGCCGGGCTGAGGGCGAGAGCGCGGGAGGAGTCTTCATGCAGCGCGACGAGATGATCCTGATCAGCGTCGACGACCACATCATCGAGCCGCCCGATCTCTTCGTGAAGACGCTGCCCGCGCGCTTCGGCGACGCGATCCCGCGCGTCGCGCGCTATGCGAACGGCGAGGAGCGCTGGATCCTCGACGGCAAGGTCTTCGCCTCGACCGCGCCCGCGGCGGTCTCCGGGCGCGTGCGCGAAGAGCTCGGCTTCGAGCCGATGCGCTTCGCCGAGGTGCGCCGCGGCGTCTGGGACGTCGACGCGCGCATCGACGACATGAACGCGAACGGCGTGCTCGCGTCGCTGAACTTCCCGACCCTGCCGGGCTTCGCCGGAGAGCGCTTCGTCGCGGGCGACGACAAGCAGCTCATGCTCGCGCTGGTCGAGGCCTACAACGACTGGCACTGCGACCACTGGGCCGGCGCCCATCCGGGCCGCTTCATCCCGAGCGCGATCCTCCCGCTCTGGGACGCGGAGCGCTGCAGCGCGGAGGTCCTGCGCATCGCGCGCAAGGACGTGCGGGTCGTGTGCTTTCCCGAGAACCCGACGAGCTTCGGGCTGCCCTCGATCCACAGCGGCCACTGGGACCGCCTCTTCGAGACGCTCGCGGACCTCGATCTCGCGGTCGCGATGCACATCGGCACGGGCCCGCTCTACGCGCCCACGCCGGAGTCGCCCTGCGACGTCCAGAACACGCTGCTCAACGTCAAGATCGTCGAGGCCGTCTCGGACCTGACCTTCTGGCCGCTCTTGCGCAGGCTCCCCTCGCTGCGCATCGCGATGTCCGAGGGCTGCATCGGCTGGGTGCCCTTCCTCTGCGAGCGCGCCGACGCGGCCTATCGCAACCACCGCTTCTGGACCCACCAGGACCTCGGCGATCTCTTGCCGAGCGACCTGATCCGCAGGCACTTCCTGTTCTGCTTCCACGAGGACGACTTCGGCCTGCGCCAGCGCCACGAGATCGGCGTCGATCGCATCGCGTGGGAGTGCGACTACCCGCATGCGGACAGCACCTGGCCGCACTCGGCCGAGCGGCTCTGGCAGGCGGTCGCGGAGCTCCCGGACGACGAGATCGATCGGATCACGCACGCCAACGCGATGCGCTTCTTCCGCTTCGACCCCTTCGAGCGGATCGATCGCAGCGCCGCGACGGTGGGCGCGCTGCGCGCCCGGGCCGGACACGTCGACGTGCGCCCGCGCTCGCTCGGCGGGCGCGCTCCCGCGCGCAGCGGCAGCGTCGTCTCGTCGCGCGAGGTCGCGCAGCTCGTGCTCGACGCGGCCGAGGGCCTGGGCGAGCCCGTCGCGCTGCTCTAGCCGCGCGGCCGCCGCGCGAGGCGCCGGGCGCCCGCGGCGAGCAGCAGGCCAGGCGAGCGCGGAGCCCCAGAGCGGGAGCGCGGGCACGGCGGCGGGCCCGCGCGGGTTCCAGCTCGTGTCGATCGCGAGCGGGGGCGAGAACGCGTTCGCGACGTCCTGCCAGCGCGCGAGCTTGAAGTTCTGGTTGCCGCCGGGGTTCGAGGTGTCCTGCGCGACGAAGAGGCCCTGCGCGAAGGCGCCGCCGAGCGCGGCGTTCGAGACGTCGATCCCGTCCGTGCCCGTGACCGCGTCGATGCCGCCGCCCGCGACCAGCTGGAAGCTCCCGACGTAGGCATTGCCCGCTGCGCGGAGATACACCGCGAAGGTGCTGTTCCCCTGGCTCGAGGCCAGGAGGTAGCCGCTGCCGTCGCTGCGGTAGTAGATCGCGAGCCCCTCGACGTCGGCCACGAGGTGGCCCGAGGGCCCCGTGACGTCCACCGCCGTGCGCAGCGCGCCGTCGCCCGGCTCCGCGCCATAGCGCCAGATCCCGACGTTCTCCTCGCCGATGTAGAGCGCAGCCTCCTCGTCGTCGGCCACGCAGCCCTCGCTCTGGCTCCCGACCGAGAACGCGCGCGCGAGGGTCCCCGTGACCTGTCCCGTCCCGTCGTCGCGGAGCCGCCACTGCTCGACCTGGCCGCTCTGCGAGGTCACGAAGGCGTAGCTGCTGCCGTCGAGCGCGCTCTGGTACAGGCAGAGGCCGTAGAGCGTGATGCCGGCCGGAATCCCGGCCCCGGCGGTCACGTCGCTGAGCAGCCCCGTGACGGGATCCAGCTGGTACACGTCGATCGTGTCGTCGATGCGATCGCTCGCGACCGCGATGTCCCTGCGCGCGCCACCGAGCGGGAAGCGGTAGCGGACGTCGACGTTGTTGGAATCGGTGCCGGGGAGGAACTGGAGCTGCGCACCGGCGAGGTCGTAGACGGCCAGGCCGCCGTGTTTGTCGCTTCCGATCACGCGGCTCTGGTTCGGGTCGCTCGGGTGCAGCCAGATCGCCGCGTCGTCGGCCGCGTCGCCGCTGCTCGGGACCGGCGCGGTCTCGACCACGGGCGCCACCGAGACCTGGGCGCGCGCGGCCCCGGGCCCGAGGCCCGGCGCGGCCAGAGCGAAGGGGAGCAGCGCGGCAGAGAGGCGCGCCGAGCGGCGGCGCGGGGCCGCGGACACGGCCGCGCCGCGCCGCCCGCGCGGAGCGGACGCTGTGCCGGCGATCGGACGCGGAATCAGCTCCTGCATACCCGGCCCTGCTGGCCTCATCCGGGCTTTGAGGTCCCGCGCGGAGCATTCTACGCGAAAACGCCGGGCCGGTGTGAGGCGCCGGCCGGGGCTCAGCCTCCGGCCAGGAAGAGCAGCCCCATCCCGAGCGCATAGCCCACGATCATGAGCGCGCTGTCCGGCTCGATCAGCAGGATGCGTTTCTCCGCCCGGTAGAGCAGTCCCATGATGCCGATGTTCATCAGCAGGATCGCGACGAGTGCGGAGATCGCGTGGACCGGCGCGACCGAGGTCAGGAGCGCTCCGGGTCGCTGCGCGAGGTCCACGGCGAAGAGCGCGGCCATGTTGAAGGCGTTGCTGCCGAAGAGGTTGCCGACCGCGAGATCGAAGGCCCCGAGGCGCACGGCCGCGAGCGCGGTCACGAGCTCCGGCAGCGAGGTCGTGACCGCGAGCAGCGAGCTGCCGACGAAGGAGGTGCTGATCCCGGTCGCTTCCGCGATCTCGCGGGCCGAGAGCGCGAGGATCGGAGCGGACACGAGGATGACCCCCGCGGCGGTCGCGAAGCCGAGCGCCGCGCGGAGCAGCTCGGCCGGCCGGTCGGGAGCCTCGCCCGTCAGAGCCTCCGCGGCCTCGACGACCTTCTCCATCTCGCGCTGGCGCCGCCGCGCGCTCTCCTGGCGGTAGACGATGCGCATGCCGAGCAGGTAGAGCAGCGCGATGAACGCGCACTCGAGCTCCGCGACCCGCAGCGGGATCTCGCTCTCGAGGGAGAGGAAGAGCGCCGCGAGCGCGGTCAGCACCACCGCGAGCCCGGCCATCAGCGCATGCTCGAGCGCCGCCTGCTGCCACACGCGCTTCTGGCGGTGCACGAGGTCGATGATCCCGAGGACCAGCATGTTGACCATGCTGCTGCCGAAGAGATCGCCGACGGCGAGATCCGGGGCAGCGAGCAGCGCGGCGCTGATGTCGGTGAAGAGCTCGGGCAGCGAGGTCGCCGCGGCCATCAGGACCGCGCCGATCCAGAGTCCGCCGAGCCCGCTCAGCTCGGCGATGCGGTGGCCGTAGTGCGAGAGCCGGGTTCCGGCGAGCACGACCACGGCCGCGCTCAGCGCGAAGGCCGGCCAGGCGAAGAGCGGAGACAGCTCCATCGCGGGAGTCTGCTTGACACCTCCGCGCGCGCACAAGTAGATTCGCGATTCTACTTGGCGGCAGCCCCGCGCCCGCGCGCGGCTCCCGCGGTCCCGAGCCTCCGAGGGGAACGATGAAGTTCGGCGTCTTCTACGAACACCAGGTACCGCGGCCCTGGAACGAGCACTCGGAGCGCATCGCGCTCGAGCAGGCACTCGAGCAGTGCGAGCTCTGCGACCGCATCGGCATCGACTACTTCTGGGAGGTCGAGCACCACTTCCTCGAGGAGTACAGCCACTCGAGCGCGCCCGAGATCTTCCTCGCCGCGGCCTCCCAGCGCACCCGCCGGATCCGGCTCGCGCACGGCATCGTCCAGACCCCGCCCGCCTTCAACCACCCGGTCCGCGTCGCGGAACGCCTGGCCACCCTGGACCTGCTCTCCGGCGGCCGCGTCGATTTCGGCACCGGCGAGTCGTCCTCCGAAGCCGAGCTCGGCGGCTTCCTGATCGATCCCGCCCAGAAGCGGCCGATGTGGGAGGAGGGGCTGCGCGTCGCGCTGCGCTGCATGACCGAGACGCCCTTCACGGGCTTCGCGGGGAAGCACGTGACGGTGCCGCCGCGCAACGTGATTCCGAAGCCGCTGCAGAAGCCGCACCCGCCGGTCTGGGTGGCCTGCACGCGCCGCGAAACCATCCACCTGGCGGCCCAGCGCGGCATCGGCGCGCTGAGCTTCTCCTTCTTCGACCCCGAGGAGGCCCGGCACTGGGTCGACGACTACTACTCCACGCTGGAAGCCGAGGGCGTTCCCATCGGCGACGCCGTGAACGCGAACATCGCCTGCGTCAGCTCCTTCCTGTGCCACCCGGACGAAGCCGAGGCGATCGCGCGCGGCTCCGAGGGCGCGAACTTCCTCGGCTACTCGCTCGGGCACTACTACGTGTTCGGCCGGCATCGGCCCGGCGTGACCGACGTCTGGAAGGAGTACCTCGAGCGCCGCAGGGAGGCCGGCTACGACCCCGCGGCCGTCGAGGCCGCGCGCCGGCACTCGGACCGCCTCGGCGCCAAGGTCGTCGAGGCCGGCACGAGCGGGCTGCGCGGCGCCGTCGGAACGCCGCGCCAGGTGCGCGAGTTCCTGCGCCGCTACGAGGAGTTCGGCGTCGACCAGGTGATCCTGACCAGCCAGACCGGCCGCAACCGGCACGAGCACGTGATGGAGAGTCTCGAGCTCTTCGCGCGCGAGGTGATGCCCGAGTTCCAGGACCGCGAGCCCGCGCGCGAGGCGGAGAAGCAGCGCCGGCTCGCGCCCGTGATCGAGAAGGTCCTCGCGCGCAAGCCGGCCGAGGACCATCCGCCGCTGCCGTCTCCCGACTACGAGTTTCCCGCGCTGCCGCGCTCGGAGGCCGACCGCGGCGGCTCGGACAAGTTCCACGCCTGGCTCGACGACTACGCGCGCAAGATCGCCGCGGGGCAGGACGTGAGCAGGCGCCTCGCCTGAGCGCGCCGCGCGAACGCTAGGCCGCGCTGCCGAGACGCGCCGCGACGAGCTCGGCGAGGCGGCGCTTGTCGATCTTCGCGCTGTCGAGGAAGGGCAGCTCCGCGGCGGCGAAGAACAGGATGTGGCGCGGCAGCTTGTACGCCGAAAGGCCCGCCGCTGCGCGCTCGCGCAGCGCCTCGGCCGCGATCGCCGAGCCCTCGTTCAGCGCGACCGCCGCGATCACGACCTGGCCCTCGACCGGATCCGCGAGGCCCACGACGTAGGCGTGCTTCACCTCGGGCAGCGCCTCGAGCACGAGCTCGACCTCGCGCGGCGAGACGTTCGCGCCGCGGGTCTTGATCGTCTCGCCGAGGCGACCCGCGAAATGCAGATGGCCCTCGGCGTCGAAGTGCCCGCCGTCGCCGGTGTGGTAGAAGCCGTCCGGATCGAAACACGCCTCGCGCTCGACCTTGTGGAGCCCGAGCATCAGGTTGGGCCCGCGCACGAGGATCTCGCCGTCCGCACCGGGCGGAAGCGTTTCGCCCGTGCGCGGGTCCGCGATGCGGTGCTCGATGCCGGGCACCGGGCGCCCGAAGGTTCCGCGCAGCCGCGGCGGCAGCTCGGCGTCGAGATCGCCGAAGCAGTGCGGGCCGCCGGTCTCGGTCATGCCGAGCGAGTTCGCGCGGTGCTCGGGGGAGGCCGGGCGCAGCGCCTCGGGCAGGATCGCGTAGAGGTTGCCGCCGCGCAGCGAGCGCAGGTCGCGCGTCGCGAAGCTCGGGTGCTCGGCCATCGCCTTCGCCGTGTGCGGCCAGCCGAGCGCGAGCGTCGCGCGCTCGCGCTCCATCAGCTCGAGCGCCGCTCCGGCCTCGAAGCTCGCCTGGCTGAGCAGGGTCGCGCCGGCCTGCAGGCAGCCGAGCAGCGCGTAGACGAAGCCGCCCGTCCAGAAGAAGGGCATGCCGGTGTAGACCCGGTCGTCCGGGCCGAGGCCGCGCAGCGGCAGCAGGCGCGCGACATAACGCAAGAGCGGGCCCTGGGCGAAGACGGCGCCCTTCGGCTCCGCGGCGCTGCCCGAGCTGTAGACGATCGCGAGCGGGTCGGCCGGCGCGACGCAGCGCTCGATCTCCTCGAGCAGGGCCGCGCCGAAGCCGCGGCGCTCGCGCGCGAGGGCTGCGAGGCGCGCCGGGCCCTCGCGCGCCCAGCTCCGATCGCAGGCGCCGAAGACCAGGACCCGGCGCAGGAGCGGCAGCTCGGGCAGCGCGAGCGGCTCGTGCGAGCTGCCACTCAGGCCGGGTGCGCACTCCTCGAGGCGCGCGAGGTAGTCGTGGCCCAGGAAGCGGTCGCAGGCGAGCAGGGTGTCGACGTCGGCGTGCCGCAGCGCGAAGGCGAGCTCGCGCGCGCGGGAGAAGGTATTGAGCGGAACCAGCACCGCGCCGATGCGCGTCGCGGCGAGGAAGGCGAGCACCCACTCCGGGCCGTTCGGGAAGAGCACGCCCACGCGCGAGCCCTTGCCGAGTCCCTCGGCGAGCAGGCCCCGCGCGAGCAGCGCGGAGCGCGACTCCGCCTCCGCGTAGGAGAGGCGCCGGTCGGGGGTCACGAGCAGCGGCTTCTCGCCGAAGCGCTCCGCCAGACTTCGGATCAGACTCGGAATCGTCGCGTGCAGAAGGCCTCCTCCGGCGCGCGGCCGGCGCCCGCCGGTGCCGCTCCCGCGCGCCTCGTGCGTTCAGGCGCGCCGCACCTCCATGCTCTCCCAGCGCGCATACGCGGCCTCGAGCTCCGCGGGCAGCGCGGCGAAGCGCGCCTGCACGCGCGCCTGCTGCTTCGGATCGCGCCGGTAGAAGGCAGGGTCGCAGAGCTCGGCGCCGAGCTCGCGCTGGAGCTGCTCGAGCGCCTCGATCCGCTGCGGCAGCTCGGCGAGCTCGCGCTGCTCCGCGAAGCTCAGCCGCTTCGGCGCCGGAGCCGCGGCAGCCGCCGGGGGCTCTGCCGAGCGCCGCGGCCGCGCGGGCTCGCGCGCGGGCGGCGCCGGGGCGCGCCGCTGCCGCAGCCAGTTCGTGTAGCCGCCGACGTATTCGAAGACGCGCCCGCCGCCCTCGAAGGCCAGCGTCTGGGTCGCGACGTTGTCGACGAAGGCGCGGTCGTGGGAGACCAGCAGGATCGTGCCGCCGAAGTCGAGCAGCCGCTCCTCGAGCAGCTCGAGCGTCTCGACGTCGAGATCGTTGGTGGGCTCGTCGAGCACGAGCAGGTTCGCGGGCTGCGAGAAGAGCCGCGCGAGCAGGAGCCGGTTGCGCTCGCCTCCCGAGAGCGTGCGCACCTGCGAGCGGATGCGCTCCGGGGAGAACAGGAAGTCCTGGAGGTAGCCGATCACGTGCCGGCGCTCGCCGCCGATCTCGAGATGCTCGCGCCCCTCGCCGAGGCTCGCGGCGACCGTCGCGTCGGGATCGAGCTGCATCCGGAGCTGATCGAAGTACGCGATCTCGAGCTTGGTGCCGAGCCGGATGCGACCGCTCTCGGGCTCGAGCCGGCCCAGCAGCAGCTGGAGCAGCGTCGTCTTGCCGACGCCGTTCGGGCCGATCAGCGCGACGCGGTCCCCGCGCTGGATGCGCGTCGAGAAGTCGCGCACGAGCGGCGTTCCGTTCCAGCCGAAGCAGACCGCCTCGGCGGCCGCGACGAGCTTGCCCGAGGCCTGCGCCTCGTCGACGTCGAAGCGGGCCCGCCCGAGCCGCTCGCGGCGCTGCGCGCGCTCCTCCCGCATCGCGGCGAGCGCGCGCACGCGCCCCTCGTTGCGCGTGCGCCGCGCCTTGATGCCGCGCCGGATCCAGGCCTCCTCCTGCGCGAGCCGCTTGTCGAAGAGCGCGTCGTGGCGCGCCTCCTCCTCGAGCGCGGCCGCCTTCCGCAGCAGGAAGCCCGGATAGTCCCCCGGCCACGACCTGAGCCGGCCGCGATCGAGCTCGAGGATGCGGGTCGCGAGGCGCGTGAGCAGCGCGCGGTCGTGCGTCACGAAGAGCACCCCGCCGCGGAACCCGAGCAGCGCATCCTCGAGCCACTCGATCACCTCGACGTCGAGGTGGTTCGTGGGCTCGTCGAGCAGCAGCAGGTCGGGCTCGCCGACGAGCGCGCGCGCGAGCGCCGCGCGCCGGCGCCAGCCGCCCGAGAGCGCCCCGATCCGCGCGTCGGCCGCGAGGCCGTGGAGCGCGAGCACGCTCGCGATGCGCTCGTCGAACTTCCAGCCGTCGCGCGTCTCGATCTCGTGCTGGAGCTGCTCCATCCGGCGCAGCAGCGACGCGTCCTCGGCCACCGCGGACGCGACGTGGTGGTATTCGGCGAGCAGCGCGCCGATCTCCGGCAGGCCGCCCGCGACCACGTCGAAGACGCTCGCGTCGGGGTCGGCTGCGAGCTCCTGCGCGAGCTCCGCGACGCGCAGCCCGGGCTGCCGCCAGATCTCGCCCGCATCGGCCGCGATGCGGCCGGCGGCGAGCCCGAGCAGCGTCGACTTGCCCGCGCCGTTGCGCCCGATCAGGCAGACGCGCTCGCCCGGCTCGAGCTGCAGGCTTGCGCCGTCGAGCAGCGCAGCGGGCCCGAACGCGATCGAGACGCGGTCGAAGCTCAGCAGCGGCATGCGCGGATCCCGGGGACGGCGCGCTCCGGCGCCGCGCCCGGCTGCGAGGGGATCATCGCGAGCGGCCTCGCGCGCGGCCCGGCGCGGCCGGCTTCGACCAGGCCTTCACGCCCGCGCGCAGGGCCGCGTTCGTGGCGCTCGCGAAGCGCTCGTCGAGCTCCGGGCGCCCGTAGTCGAGCCAGTGCAGCACCGCGTCCACGAGGAAGCTCGCGACCGCGTGCGTCGACCAGTCGAGCGCGGGCGCGGGCACGCGCGCCGCGAGCGCCTGCCGCACGCCCGCGATCGCGCGCTCCCGGAGCGCGGCTTCGCGCGGCGCGAAGCGCGGCTCGCGCCCGGCGTGCCTCCAGAGCAGTCGAAATCCGTGCGGATCGCCCCGCGCGGCCGCGAGCACCGAGCGCGCGCCGACGCCGAAGCCGCTCGCATCGGGCTGCTCCGCGAGCAGCGCGGAGAAGCGCTGCGCGGCGCGCGCGAGCGCTGCGCGGTAGAGCGCCTCTTTCGACGCGAAGTGCCGGTACACGATGATCGGCGTCACGCGCGAGGCGCGCGCGATCGCGGACATCGAGGTCGCGCTGTAGCCGCCGCCCGAGAACGCGCCGATCGCGGCCTCGAGGATCGCCTCGCGGCGCGCGGGAGCGGGCAGGCGGACCCCGCGCCGGGCGCCGCGCGCCGCGCGCGTCCCGCGCGGCATCCGATCTCCTCGCTTCCACGCGGTTCGCCCGTCTCGCACTGCGAGGCGGAGTCTACGGAAGATCCCCGGCCGGAGCGCCGATCGCTCGCGGAGGCTCCGCTGCGCCGCGAGCCGGCGCCGCCGCAGGGCGCAGCCGCACGGCCGTCGCCTTGTACTGCGGGCACTGCGAGTGCGGATCGCGCGCGGGGCCGACGACGCGGCTCGCGTGGGTCTCGGGGAAGTGGAAGGAGAGGAAGAGCGTGCCGCGCGCCACGCGCGGCGAGCTCCGTGGTTGCTGCCGAGCTCCGCGCGAAAGAGCCTCTGCAGCAGGTAGGAGGCCTCGTTGGTCGAGCGCGAGGAGGTCATCGCGCCGGGCGCGTCCGCTCCGAAGCGCTCGCGGATCTCGCGCAGCCGGCGCGCGGCGAGCGCGGTCGCCTCGGGCCACGCGATCGCCCTCCAGCGCGGATCCGCGGGCGAGCCCTCGCGCACGAGCGGCTCGCGCAGGCGCTCTGGATGGGACTGCCAGCCGTGCGCGTAGCGCCCCTTGGCGCAGAGCTGGCCGCGATTCGCCGCGGCGCCCGGCACGCCGCGCCCGCGCAGCACGCGGCCCGCGCGCTGCGAGACCTCGATCCGGCAGCCGCCCCCGCAGCAGCCGCAGACCGACTCCACGCGGGAGTCGGGCGCCTCGGCGCCGATGCGGTCGCGATCCGAGAGCGCGCCGCTCGGACACAGCTCGACGCAGGCGCCGCAGGCCACGCAGTCGCTGTCGGCGAAGCGGTCCGTAGCTCCGATCATGAGCCGGAGCTCGCTGCCGCGGCCCGCGACGCCGAAGACGAAGCGCCCCGCGATGTCCTCGCAGGCCTGCACACAGCGGCGGCAGAGGATGCAGAGCGAGGGGTCGAAGCGCAGGTAGGGGTGGCTGTCCTCGCAGCGGCCGGGCGCGGACTGCGGCGGCTCGACCGCATAGCGCGAGAAGAGCTCGAGCAGCGGACCGGGCGTCGGGCGGCGCCCGAGCGAGTCCGCGCAGAGCGCGAGGATGCTCCGCCGCAGCGACTCGAGCGCGGGCGTCGCGGTCCTGATCCGCGCGCCGGCCCGGGCTTCCGCATGGCAGGCCGCGACCGGGTGCGGCGCGCCCTCCTGCTCGACGAGGCAGATGCGGCAGCCGGCCTCGGAGGGCAGCCCCGGAATCTCGCAGAGCGTGGGGATCTCGATTCCCGCGCGGCGCGGAGCCAGGTGTCTCCCGGCAGCAGCGCGACCTCGCGTCCGTCGATCCCGGCGCGCCCGCTCATGCCGGCGGCGGCGCTCGCGTGCCGCGCGACGCGAGCTCGCCGAGGCGCGTGACGTTCTCGCGGTCGCCCACGACCACCACGTGGTCGCCCGCGCCGATCGGCTCGTCGGCGCGCGGATTCAGCAGCACCGGCTGCGCGCTGCGCTTGATCGCGACCACCGAGACGCTGACGCCGCGCTCCCACAGCGCCCCGACGCGCGCGCCCGCGAGCGGCGAGTCCTCGGCGACGGCGATCTCCTCGAGGTCGATCTCGCCCGCGCTGCCCGCGGTCGCGAGCTCGAGGAAGTCCACGACGGCCGGGCGCAGGATCGCGTGCGCGAGGCGCTGGCCGCCGAGCGAGTGGGGCGACACGACCTGGCTCGCGCCCGCGCGGCGCAGCCGCCGCGCGCCCGCCTCGGTCTCCGCGCGCGCGTGGATCGCGATCGTCGGGTTCGCCTCGCGCGCGGCGAGCGCGACGTAGACGTTGATCGCCTCGCTGCCCGTGGCCGCGACGATCGCGCGCGCGCGCTCGACGCCCGCGGCTTCGAGCACGCCCTCCTCGCAGGCGGAGGCCGCCAGCACGAGCTGCGACTCGTGCTCGAGGCGCGCGGCGACGCCCGCGTCCTCCTCGATGATCACGAGCGGCACGCGCGCGCGCGCGAGCTCCTCGCGGACGACGCGGCCGAGCCTCCCGTGCCCGCAGAGGATCACGTGGTTCCGCACGGCGGCGAGTGCTTTCGACATGGCCCTCCTTCCGAACATCGCGCCGAGTCGACCCGCGATCAAGAACTCGGCGAGTGCGCCCGCCGTGTAGAGCGCCGTCCCGACGCCCGCGACGATCAGTCCCGAGGCGAAGAGCCGGCCCGCATCGCCGAGCGGGCGGATCTCGCCGTAGCCCACGGTCGAGAGCGTCGTCACGGACATGAAGAACGCCTCGACGGGAGTCATCCCGGCGAGCGCGGCGAAGCCCACGCTGCCGATCGCCGTGAGCGCGGCCAGCAGCGCGACTCCGATCAAGAGGTGCCGCGCGCTCGAGAGGTCGTAGCCCGCGCGGCCGAGCCGACTGGCTCGCAGTTCCATCCGATCTCCCCCGCCGGTCTCCCGCACCTCGCCCGCGCCGGTCGAAGTGCAGGTCGCGTACCAGCTCCAGGCGGGAGCGGTCGCGCCTCGGCGCGCGCCGAGGACTGGATGCCCCAGCGCTGGGGCGCGCTGGGGGCGGGAGCGCCCGCATGCGCCCGCGCGCGCCGGCTCTTGGCATCCAGGTTGCAGGACTCGCGCGAGAAGGAGCGCAATGCCCGCAGCGGAGTCGTGGATGCCGCAGTCGCCGTCCGACACGGAGCGCCTCGTCGAGGCGCTCGCGGATCCGCGCTGCTACCCCCACCCGGTCGACGCGGTTCGCGTGATCGAGACTCACATCTCGTACGTGCTGCTCACGGGCCGCCACGCCTACAAGCTCAAGAAGCCCCTCGCGCTCGATTTCCTCGACTTCTCGACGCTCGCGGCGCGCCGGCGCTGCTGCGAGGAGGAGCTCCGACTCAACCGCCGGACGGCGCCGGAGCTCTACCTCGGGGTCGTGCCGATCGCGGGCAGCCTCGCGCAGCCGCGCGTGGCAGGGGCGGGCGAGCCGATCGAGTACGCCGTCCAGATGCGCCAGTTCGATCCGGAAGCGCTCTTCGCGAGGCTCGCCGAGCGCGAGCAGCTGCAGCCCGAGCAGATCGACGCACTCGCGTCCGCGCTCGCGGAGTTCCACGCGCAGATCGCGGTCGCGGCGCCCGAGAGTCCCTGGGGCGCGCCCGAAGCGGTGATCGCAGCGGCGCGCGCGAGCTTCGAGCAGGTCCTCGCGCTGGTCCGGGAGCCGGAGCTGCGCGCGCGCGTGACCCGCCTGGCCGAGTGGAGCGCGACGCAGCACGCGCGGCTCGCCCCGCGATTCGAGGCGCGCAAGCGCGACGGCTTCGTGCGCGAGTGCCACGGCGACCTGCACCTCGCGAACGTCGCACTGATCGACGGCGAGCCCCGGCTCTTCGATTGCATCGAGTTCGACCCGCAGCTGCGCTGGATCGACGTCCAGAGCGAGATCGCGTTCGCGTTCATGGACCTGCACCGGCACGGCTGCTCCGCGCTCGCGTGGCGCTTCCTCAATGCCTACCTCGAGCACACGGGCGACTACGCGGGGGTCCCGCTGCTCGCCTGCTACGCGGTGTACCGGGCGATGGTGCGCGCGCTGGTCGCGCTGCTGCGCGGGAGCCAGCAGGCGGGGGGCGAGGCAGAGGGGCGCGCGAGCGCCGCGCTGATCCGCCATCTCGAGCTCGCCGAGCGCCTCGCGCGGCGCCACGTGCCGCTGCTCGTGATCACGACCGGGCTCTCGGGATCCGGCAAGAGCACCGTCGCGGCCGCGCTCGCGGAGGCGCTCGGCGCGCTGCGGATCCGCTCCGACGTCGAGCGCAAGCGGCTCCAGGGCCTCGTGGCGGGCGCGCGCTCCGGGAGCGGCGTCGCGAGCGGCCTCTACTCGGAGCGGGCGAGCCGCGCCACCTACGACCGCCTCGCCGCGCTCGCGCGGACCCTGCTCGTGGCCGGCAGCGACGTGATCGTCGACGCGGCCTTCCTCGAGCGCGGCGAGCGCGAGCGCTTCGCGGGCGTCGCGAGCGCCGCCGGCGCTCGCTTCCGGATCCTCGCCTGCGAGGCCCCGCTCGCGGTGCTGCGCGCGCGCGTGATCGGGCGCAGCCGCAGCGGCCGGGACGCCTCCGAGGCCGACCTCGCGGTGCTCGAGCACCAGCGCGAGTCCGCGGCGCCGCTCGCGGACCACGAGTGGGACTCCGCGATCGAGCTGCGCACGGACGTCTCGCTGCAGGGGATCGAGGCGAGCGCGCGCGCGCTCGCGGGAGCGCTGCTCTGAACCGGCGCAGAAGGAGAGGGCCCGGGCATGGGTGAGACGATCGAGCGATGGATGAGCCGGGATCCCGCGACCCTGGGGGCCGCCGACTCGGCTCTGGCGGCGCACGAGCTGATGCTGGGCCGGGGGATCCGGCACCTGCCGGTCGTCGCCGACGGGCAGCGCGTGATCGGCGTGCTCTCCTGCGACGACCTGCGCGCCGCGCTGGCGCTCGAGGCGGGGTTTCGCGCGCCGCTCCCCGTGGCGGCGCGCAGCGAGGCCCGCGAGTGGTGCGTCGGAGACCTGATGACGCATCTGCCCGAGACGCTCGGACCTGGCGACAGCCTCGAGGCCGCCGCGCTGCGCATGGCGGAGCGCAGGATCGGCTGCCTGCCGATCGTCGACGCGCGCGGCCGGCTGGTCGGAATCCTCTCGGAGACGGACCTGCTGCGCGCGCTCGCGACGCGGCTCGCGGGCGAGCGCCCGGCCGGGGCCCACGGTGCCCGCACGCTCGTCGACGAGCTGCAGCGCGAGCGCGACGCCGTCGCGCGCGAGCTCGCGCGCTCCGCGGACGAGGACCGGCGCCGCAGCGAGGAGCGCCGCGCCCCGGGCGATCTCGCCGAGCACGCCGCCCTGCGCAGCGACGAGCAGTTCGCGGAGTCGCTCGAGTCGATCCGCGCGCGCCGGCTCGCCGCGCTCGACCACGCGCTGCGGCGCGCCGCCGAGGGGCACTTCGGCCGCTGCGAGGGCTGCGGCGGCGAGATCCCGGTGCCGCGGCTGCGCGCGCTGCCGGGCTCGACGCAGTGCATCGCGTGCGCGCGCCGCGCGGAGGGCGGCGCTCCCGCGGGCCCGCGCTAGTCGGCGCAGGGCGCTGGATCTGGAAGTGCGCGGCGCCTCGAAGGCCCCGCGAGATCAGGTGGGCTCGACGGCCTTCACGAAGGTCGCCTGCAGCCCTTCGGCGCCGGCCTCGTAGTCGAGCGCGACGGTCTCGCCGCCCTCGAGCCGGTCGAAATCGAGGCCCGAGCCGACCGCGTTGCGGTGGAAGTAGACGCGCTCTCCCGCGTCGGTGAGCAGGAAGCCGTAGTCCTGGTCGCGCAGCACGCGGTCCACGACGCCGCGCATCGGCGGCGCCTCCGGTCGGATCGCGCGCGCGTCGCGCCGGCGTGCGCGGAGCCGCTTGACCTCGCGCTTGAAGCTGCGCGTCGCTTCGAGCAGCGCGCTGCGGAGCGCCTCGTGCGCGCCGTGCGCGACGAGCTCCGCGCCGCGCGCCTGACAGCGGATCTCCACGCTGCGCGCGCTGACGCGGTGGTGCTCGCTCGGGCGCTCGACGTCGATCCAGAGATCGATCAGGTCGCGGTGGTGCTCCGCGAGCCGCAGCAGCTGGGCCTCGACCTTCGCGCGCAGCGCGTCGTCGATCTCCTGGGCGTTTCGCCAGTGGATCTCCATGCTCTCCCTCGTCTCCCTCGCAGTCGGAGGCGCCGAGGTGGGAGTCCCCGCGGACTCCCACCTCCGCGCCGATGCAGCTCCCTCAGGAGCGGATCGACACGATCCGGGGCTTCGCCTCCTCGCGCTTCGGGATCGCGATCTGCAGCACGCCGTTCTCGAAGCTCGCGGACACGCGGTCCGCGGCGGCGTTCGAGGGCAGCGTGAAGGAGCGGCTGAAGGATCCGTAGAAGCGCTCGACGCGCCGCGCCTGCTCCTTCTTGTCCTGGCGCTCGTTGCGCTTCTCGCCGCGCACGGTCAGCACGTCGTCCTTGACCTCGACGGTGACGTCGCTCCTGGTCGCACCCGGGAGCTCGACCGACACGTGGTAGGCATCGTCGTCCTCCGTGATGTCGACGCTCGGGCTCACGCTCCGGGCCGACTGCGCGAACCAGGGGTCTTCGGCCCAGCGCGCGCGCGGGGCCAGCAGCGTGCGGAAGGGGCTCCAGCGCTCGAAGAAGTCGAGATCGGTGAAGGGGTCGTAGAGCGCGGGCTTGGTCTCGGAGCTCTTCTTCTCTTTCTCGGCCATGGTGTGCCTCCTGTCTCCGCGCAGGAACTCGCGGCGCGGATCGCATGGGTTTCGGGGTCCCGTGCTCGCGAGAGGTGCAGACAGTGTGCCAACCGGTCACCGCCTCGCTCGGGGCGACGGCGGGCGCTGTCGCGCACTGCCCCGCGCGCCGGGCCGGCTGTAGAGACCCGCCCCAGGCGGCGACCCCGCCCGCGCGACGGGCGATCGGGCTTCGGCACGGGGATTGCTACCTCGGGGGAGCGAGGAGGAACTCTCGATGCAGAGAACGATCGTCGGCGCCGGAGCGGCCCTCGCGCTGCTCCTGGCCGGAAGCTCGACCGGTTGTGCCACACGGGATTCGCTGCGCGCGCTCGAGTCGCGCGCGGACTCGCACGAGCGGCGGCTCAGCGCGCTCGAGGCCGATCTGCGGCGGGTCGACACCACGGCGGACGACGCCTTGCGCCGCGCGACGGCGGCCGAGAGCGCGGCGCAACAGGCCGCCGATCGCGCCGATGCCGCGGCGCGCAAGGCGGACGCGATCTTCACGAAGTCGGTCCACAAGTGAGGCGAGCGGCGTCTCGCGGGCGCGCGCCGACGGGCTCCGGCACGCCGCGCGCGCTCTCGAGCACGCGCCGCACGCGCTCGAGGTCGAGCGCGTCCTCGAGGCCGAGCGAGGCCGGCGCGAGCAGCGCCTCCGCGAGGGGATCCGCGATCCGGGCGTAGGGATCGCGATGCGCCTCGAGCAGGATCGCGTCGCCCTCGCGCCCCCACTTGTAGGGCTCGTACAGGATCTGGATGCGGGTGCCGCTCGGGGTCCGATCGTAGAGCCGGCGCATCTCGTCGGCGTAGAGGCGAACGCAGCCGTGCGTCGCGAGGCGTCCGATCGACCAGGGATTGTTGGTGCCGTGGATGCCGTAGCTCGTCGTGCCGATCGTGATCCAGCGGTCCCCGAGCGGATTGTCGGGACCCGGAGGCACCACGGCCGGGAGCTCGGGCTTCGCGCGGCGGATCGACTCGGGCACGCGCCAGGCGGGGTCGATCCGCTTCGCGCCGACGCGGTAGCTTCCGAGCAGCGTGGGATCGATGCCGTCTCCGATCGCGATGTGGAAGACCTCGGGCTCGCCCGCGCCGCGAAAGTGGTAGAGGCGCATCTCGGGGAGATTGATCACGAGGCCCTCGCGCGCGACCCGCGGCGGCAGGCTCTGCTTCGGGAGCTGCACCACGCTGCCCGGGTCCGGAATCCAGGGATCGAGTGCCGGATTCAGGCGCGTGAGCAGCTCGAAGCCGACGCGGTGCTGATAGGCGATGTCGAGCAGCGTGCCGCCGGGTTGCACGAGCTCCGCGCTGCGCTCGCCGATCGGCTCCGGCAACGACTCGAATCCCGCCGCCGGGTCCGCCGCGGCGGGCGACCCCAGCAGGGGCGCGGCGCACGCGGCGAGCGCGCAGCGCTGCAGCGCGCGCCGCGCGGCCGCTGCGCGCGCTCGCGCTGCGCCGCGCTGCTCGGGGTCGCGGCGCTCGCCGCGTGCGCCGCTCCTCCCGCGGCGCCGCCCGCGCCCGAGGCGCCGCCGGGGTCGCCCGTCGCGAGCGCCCTCCCGGAGGCCGCGCCTCCCTGCGAGCGCGTGCTCTCGATCGAGATCCGCAAGGCGGATCGGCGCCTCGAGGTCGCCTGCGCGGGGGGCGCGCGCCGATCCTGGCCGATCGCGCTCGGGCGCGCTCCGCGCGGGGCCAAGCGCGAAGCGGGCGATCGCCGCACGCCCGAGGGCGAGTATCGGATTTCCGGCGCCGCGCGCCGCAGCCGCTTCCACCTCTTCCTCCCGATCGACTACCCCTCGCGCGCGGACGCGGAGCGCGCCTTGCGCGAGAGCGGGCTTCCGCCGCGCGACTATCAGCGAATTCGCGACGCCCACGCGCGCGGCGCGTCGCCTCCCCCGGACACCGCGCTCGGCGGCAGTCTCGGGCTGCACGGGGAGGGCGCGCGCTGGCGCGGAGACTCCGCAGACCTCGACTGGACCGACGGCTGCATCGCGATGAGCGACGCCGAGATCGAGTTCCTCGCCGATCGAGCTCCCGCGGGTACACCCATCCGGATCCTGCCCTGAGCCGTCGCGCCAGCTCCGGACGCGCTCACTCCGCGTCGCGGCCCTCGCCATCGCGCTGCGCTCACTGCAAATCGCGGGCCTCCCGCGGGCCACCGAGGCCGCCGCTCGCGGACATTCCTCCCCACTCCGCGCCGCCGCTGCGGTGTTCCGTCTCGTCGCTCGGGATCCGAGCGCGCTGCGCGCCCGACCTTGGCACGCAGCTTGCTGCTCTCCCGCTCGAGGAGGAATCCATCCATGCCGGTGCGCGACTACTGCCAACCCGCGGTCCGAACCGTGGGACCCGAGGAGACGGCGCGATTCATGGCGCAGCACATGGACCGCGCGGACGTGGGCTGTCTGGTCGTCGTCGAGGAGGGCCGCCCGACGGGGATCGTGACCGATCGGGACCTGGCCCTGACCTTGCTCTGCGACGGCCGCGACGCGGGCGCGGTGACCGCGGGAGAGCTCGCGACGCGCGTGCCGGTCGCGATCCACGAGAACGCGCCGCTCGCGGAGGCGCTGCACACGCTGCGGCAGAACGGAGTGCGCCGGCTGCCGGTGGTCGACGACGCGGGAAAGCTGACCGGCATCCTCACGGCCGACGATCTCCTGAAGGCGTTGGCCCTCGAACTCTCCGGACTCGGCGGGGCGCTCTCGGCCCAGCTCTCCGGACATGTCGTCGCAGGAGGCTGAGCGATGCAGCGAGCCCAGGACTACCAGAACCCGGCCCAGACGATCTACTCGGAGGAGAGCGCGCTCGAGGTCGCGAAGCGGATGCGGCACGAAGAGGTCGGCTCCCTGATCGTCGTCGACGGCGACGACAATCCCCTCGGCATCGTGACGGACCGCGACCTGCTGCGCCGCGTGATCGCGGCGGGCCGGCCCTACGAGACCACGACGGCCGCCGAGGTCATGAGCCAGCCGCTCGTGACGGTCGACGCGGACGACCCGCTCGACAAGCTCGTGCAGGCGATGGCGAGCCACGGCGTGCGGCGCATCGCGGTGATGCAGCACCACGAGCTCACGGGAGTCGTGAGCCTCGACGATGTGCTGCTCCTCCTGAGCGGCGAGATCTCGAGCCTCGCGGGCGCGACCCGCCGCGGCATGCTCTCGGCGAAGGGACGGCGCGTCGCGCACCACGTCGAGGACATCGCCGGCGAGCTCAAGGAGCAGGCGGAGCGCCTCGGTCGCGAGGCCAAGACCCGCCTCGGCGAAGCCGTCGGGAGCACCCTGAAGAAGCTGCGCAGCCGCCGGTCCGGCAACGCGGAGCCGCCGGACGGGGACTGAGGCAGCGCGGTGGCGTCCGGGCGCGAGAGCGCGACTCCGTCGCAGGACGGCGGTCGCGCGGAGGAGCGGCGCCGCATGCTCCGGCAGATCCGGCGCCATTTCGAGGCGACGGCGCTGCCGGGCGGGGAGCGGCAGCTCGATCCGGAGGTCGCGCGCGCGCTCGAGCGCGTGCCGCGTCACCGCTTCGTGCCTGCCGCGCTCGCGGAGCAGGCCTACGAGGATCGGGCGCTTCCGATCGGACACGACCAGACGATCTCGCAGCCCTTCATCGTCGCGCTGATGACCCAGCTCCTGCGCCTGACTCCCGACTCGGTGGTGCTCGAGGTCGGCACCGGCTCCGGCTACCAGGCGGCCGTGCTGGACGAGCTCGCGCGCGCGGTCCATTCGATCGAGCTCGTCCCCGAGCTCGCGGCGCAGGCCGCGGAGCGACTGGCCGGTCTCGGCCATGCGGGGATCCAGATCCGCTGCGGCGACGGCTTCGACGGCTGGAAGGAGCGGGCTCCCTTCGACGCGATCCTGGTCGCTGCGGCCGCGCCCGAGATTCCCGCACCGCTGCTCGAGCAGCTCGCCCCGGGCGGTCGCCTCGTGATGCCCGTCGGGCGGGCCCGCGAGACCCAGGAGCTCGTGCTCGTCGCGAAGGGCTCCGACGGCAGAACCGAGACGCTGCAGCAGCTCGCGGTGAGCTTCGTGCCGCTCGAGCGCGCCTAGCGGGGTGCGCCGGCTCCCTCCCCCGCGCCTCGGTCCGGCTGCGGGAGATCGAGGGACTCGGGCCCGTCGAGCGCGCCGCTCGGCTGTCGGCTCACGGCTTCGAGCTGCCAGCTCGCGGCGTCGTGGCGCCGGAGGAAGCGCTCGACCTCGCGGCGCGCCGCCGCAGCGCTCTCCGAGCCGATCTGGAGATCGATCCGGATCTCGGGAGTCACTCGCAGGCTCCAGTGGTAGACGAACGCGTTCATCGCACGACTCCTGCGCCAGGGTCCCGGCAGCGCGGCAGGTGTCGGGACGGGTTCACCCGCCAGTTTCTCCCGAAAGCTCGCTCCGGGCAAGCGACGCGTTCAGGGCGCCTCCGCAGCGCCGGCGGACGCGCGTGCGCCGAGCCTGACCTGCACCCGCCGCATCGTGCCATCGCTCGGGAACGCGACGCCCCCCTCCCCGCAGCGCACGCCCTCGAGCGAAATCTCGCGCTCGCCCGGAGCGAGCGCGGGCGTGACCTCGACGCGGATCGCGAGCGCGCCTGCGGGACCGCGCAGTCGCGCCTCGTAGCCCTTCCACTCCGGCGGCAGGCAGGGCTCGATCGCGAGCCGGCCCTCGCGCAGGCGCAGGCCGAGGATGCCCTCGACGGCGAGGCGCCAGGTCCATGCGGCCGACCCGGTGTACCAGGTCCAGCCGCCGCGGCCCCGCTGCGGCGGCAGGGATGCGACGTCCGCCGCGAGCACGTAGGGCTCGCTGCGATAGTGCAGCGCGTCGGCGCGCGTCCCGCTGTGCGAGATCGGGTTCAGGAGCGAGAAGATGCGAGCGGCTTGCTCTGCGTCGCCGCGCGCGGCGAAGGCGTGGCCGAGCCAGGCGGCCGCGTGGCTGTACTGTCCGCCGTTCTCGCGCACTCCGGGCGGATAGGCCTTGATGTACCCGGGATCGCGCGGCGTCTGGTCGAAGGGGGGCCAGAGCAGACGGATCACGCGCTCGTCCGCGCGCACGAGCTCGCGCTCGGCCGCGGCGAGCGCGTGGGCGGCGCGCTCGGCGTCGCCGGCGCCCGAGAGCAGGGCCCACGACTGCGCGATCGAATCGATGCGGCCCTCGTCGCAGGACTTCGAGCCATAGGGGCGCCCGTCGTCGTCGAAGGCGCGCAGGTACCAGTCGCCGTCCCAGGCCACGGCCTCGACGGTCTGCGCGAGCTCGCTGGCGCCGCGCTGCCAGCGGAGCGCAAGGTCCTCGCGCCCGCGGCGCGTGCAGAGCGCGGCGAAGCGCCGCATCGCCGCGATCGCGAACCAGGCGAGCCAGACGCTCTCGCCGTTGCCGCGCTGGCCCAGGCGATCCATCCCGTCGTTCCAGTCGCCCGAGCCGATCTTCGGGAGTCCGTGCGGGCCGCGCGTGACGCCGCGCTCGAGCGCGCGCTCGCAGTGCTCGAAGAGCGAGCGCCGCAGCGGAGTCGGCTCGAAGCGGGAATAGCGCGTCTCCTCCTCGGGCTCGAGCGGGGGCGCGCGCAGGAAGGCGACCGCCTCGTCGAGGATCGAGAGGTCGCCCGTCGCCTCGACGTAGTGGCAGGTCGCAAAGGGCAGCCAGAGCAGATCGTCCGAGCAGCGGGTGCGCACGCCGCGATCCGAGGGAGGGTGCCACCAGTGCAGCACGTCGCCCTCCTCGAACTGGTGGGCCGCACAGAGCAGGATGTGCGCCCGAACGCGCACCGGATCCGCGTGGAGCAGCGCGAGCACGTCCTGCAGCTGGTCCCGGAAGCCGATCGCCCCGCTCGCCTGATGGAAGCCCGCGCGCGCGAGGACGCGCGACGCGAGCGTCTGGTAGAGCAGCCAGCGGTTCGCCATCAGATCGAAGGCGGGGTCGGGTGTCGCGACCTGCAGCGCGCCGAGCCAGGCATCCCAGAAGGGCGCGAGCTCCTCCCAGGCGCGCGCGATCCGCTCCGGACGGCGGAAGCTCCGGGCGAGCTCCTGCGCGTGGCTGCGGTCGCGGCCCTGCCCGAGCGCGAAGCCGAGCTCGATCTCCGCCCCGGCCGCGAGGTCGACGTGGACCTGATAGGCGGCGCAGGGGTCCGCTCCGGTCTCGACGCGCCCGCTCAGTCCCCAGCGCAGGAGCGCCGCGGGCTGGCGCAGATCCCCACCGCGGCCGAGGAACTCGCCGCGGTCGGCCGTCAGACCGTGGGGGGCCTCGGTCGAGGTCAGGAAGGCCACGCGCTCCGCGAAGTCCGGATTCCAGGGATTCTGCGCGAGGAAGCAGCAGGCCTCCGGGTCCCACTCGCTCTGCACGTGCGGGCGCGCGACGCTGCGCAGCGCGCCGAGCAGCCACTCGACGTAGCAGGTGACCGTGACGCGGCGGGAGCGCCCGGCCAGGTTGCGCAGGCGCAGGCGCAGCAGCTGCACCGGGTCGTCGGGGGGCACGAAGGCGAGGAGCTCCTGCTCGAGCTCGTGGCTGCGGCGTCGCCAGCGCGTGTAGCCCGCCCCGTGGCGGACTTCGCAGGCCGAGCGGGGGCCGCAGGGCAGCGGCGTCGGCGTCCAGACCTCGCCGCTCTCCTCGTCGCGCAGGTACAGCACCTCGGCCGGCGGGTCGAGCAGGGGATCGTTGCTCCAGGGCGTGAGCCGGTTCTCGCCGGCATTCTCCGCCCAGCTCGCGCCGAGGCCGGCCTCGCTCGTGAGGCAGCCGAAGCCGTCGTTCGCGAGCACGTTGCACCAGGCCGCGGGCGTGGTGGCGCCGGGCTCGAGCTCGATCGCGTACTCCCGCCCATCGGGAGCGAAGCCGCCGAAGCCGTTGTCGAAGCGCAGCGCGGCGGAGCGCGGGAGCAGGGCCTCCTCGGCCTGCGCCGCGAGCTCGGGCCGCGAGGGCTGGAAGAGCGGGATCTCCACGCGCCATGGATCGGCCGCGGCGAGCTGCTGCGCGAGCGGCCCGCGCGTGTCGTCGAGCACGACCCGCGCCACGGACTCGAGCAGCCGGGTCTCCTCGTGGCGGATCTGGTCCGCGAAGATCAGATGGATCCCGGCGCGCTGGCCGAGCGCGCCGTGCAGGCCGGCCTCGCGCAGCACCTCGAAGAATCGCTCGCGCACGGCCTCGGCATAACCCGAGGCTCCGGTGCGCAGCACCACGAGATCGCTGCGAAGCCCGCGCCGGCGCCAGAGCTCGTGGCCGCGCACGAGCACGGGCAGGAGCTCGCTCTGCCGGGGATCGCCCGCGCGCAGCACCAGGATCGGATCGTCGCCCGAGAGGCCGAGGCCCCACAGCCGCGACTGCCCGAGCGGATTCTCGCCCGATGGCGCGGGCGCGCTGCGCAGTCCCGAGTGGGGGTCGAGCAGCGCCGAGGCGAGCCGCTGGAGCTCGGGCAGGCGCGCGGCCTCGAGCCCGAGCGCGTGGGCCTCGCGCGCGGACTCGCGGGCGGCATCGGCGAGGATCCAGTCGAGCGCCGAAGCCGTCGCATAGCGCTCGGCGAGCTCGAGCGCCGACTCGCGCGAGCCGGCGACGGAGGTGACGAAGCTGAGCTCGCGGCGCTCCGCGGGCTCGAGCGCGATGCGCAGCTCGAGCGCGAGGATCGGATCGAGCGTGAAGCCGAGCGTGCCCGTGAGTCCCCGCTCGACGCCCCGCGGCCGGCGCGGATCCCCGTGGCGCCCGAGGAAGGCCCGCCGGTCGCTCTCGCAGCGGACCGGGCCGTCTGGCGCGTCGCAGACGAGCCGATGCAGCAACACCGGCGGGTGCTCGCCGGGGTGTCGAGGGCGCCGCGTGAAGAGCTGCGCGCGGAGCTCCTCGATCCACTCGCTCTCGACGAAGAGCTTGCTGAAGGCCGGATGGCGCTCGTCGTCGAGCGGCGGCGCGAGCACGACTTCCGCATAGCTCGTGATCGACAACACGCGCGGGCGATCGCTCTCGTTGGTGACGCTGAGCCGCCGGATCTCGAGATCGTCTGCGGGCGCGATCGAGACCTCCATGCGCAGCGCGATGCCGTGATCGCGCCGGTGGAACTCCGCGAGGTGCGGGTGGAAGACGACGCTCGACTCGTCGGCCGGGACCCCGGTCGGCTGGCGGCCGGCCGACCAGATCTCCCCGCTCTCTGCATCGCGCAGATAGATCCAGAGCCCCTGGTCCTCGCGCGTCGCGTCGGGAAGCCAGCGCGTGAGCGCGCGGTCCTGCCAGCGCAGCGCACCGGCGCCCCGCTCCGAGATCCAGCTCGCGAGGCGGCCGTTGCCGAGCGCATGCACGCGCGGCGTGCGCTCGGGTCCGGCCGGCTGCCAGGGCGCCAGCGCGGGCGGGGCCGTCTCCGGGCGCCGCGCCTCGCTCTCGGCGTCGCGGCCGGTCTCGGGCTCGACCTCGCGGGGCACGCGCTCGTGCAGCAGCAGATCCGCGGCGCACACCCGGCGGTCGGCGTGGAAGCGGCGCACGTGCGCGTCGCCGCAGAGCGCGTTGCCCAGCGCCGCGAGCAGCATTCCCTGGTGGTGCGCCATCCAGGAGCGGACCGGCGTGAAGGCCTGCGAGCCCTCGTTCGCCTGGCGCTCGGGAGTGAAGTCCGCGGCCTCGTAGAAGCCGCACAGGCCGCAGAGCCCGAGGCGCGCGAGCTCGCGCAGGTTCCCGGTCACCGCGCGCGGCAGCAGCGGGAGCGCCAGCGCGCTCGCGTAGGGCGCGATCACGCGGTCGCGCGAGAGCCCGCGCCGCAGACCCAGGCCGGGCACGCCGAAGGACTGGTAGCGGTAGTTCCCGCCCGGATCGAGCGAGGCGAAGCCGGACTCGGAGATGCCCCACGGAATGCCGAGCGAGCGCGCATGGCGGCGCTGCGCCGCCGCCGCGCTCTCTTCGCTCTCGGCGAGCAGCGTGCCCGGATGGCTGCGCAGGAAGAGCGGCGGCATCAGGTACTCGAACATCGAGCCGCCCCAGGAGACGAGCGCCAGGCCGGCCGGCGTGCGCACGACGGAGCGCCCGAGGTGGAACCAGTGCTCGACGGGAACGTCGCGCTTTGCGATCGCGAAGAAGCTCGCGAGTCGCGCCTCGGTCGCGAGCAGGTCGTAGTGGTGCGGGTCGGGTCGGTCGGCGGAGGCGTTGTGGCCGATCCGGAAGCGGCGGATCTCGGAATCGTAGAGCGGGCGGAAGTCCATGCCGTAGGCGATGTCCTGCGCGCGCGCGGCGAGCTCGAGCAGCTCTCCTCGCAGCTCCCGCGCGGCCGCGTCACCGGCCTCGAGTGCGCGGTCCATCGCTTCGCGCCAGCGGCGCTGCTCGGGCGCGAGACCCGCCTCGGCCGCGGAGCCGACGAGGAGCTTGCGCGCCGCGCCGCTCCGCCCGGCGAGCTGGTCCATCGGCACGGCCGGAGGCAGGAGCCGCTCGAGCTCGCGCGCGAGCTCGCGGTCGCCGGCGGGAGCCTGCGCGAGCGGCAGGGCCCACGGCGCGAGCCGCTCGAGATCCCGCTGCATGCCGCGCAGCTGGTGGTGCGTGCGCTCGAGCCAGGCGCGGATCTCGCGCAGCGCCTCCGGACCTGCGCCGGGGAGGTCGAGAACGCGCGCGAGCAGCCGATCGAGCTCGCGGCAGTCGTCCGCGCAGAGATGTGCGAGCACTTGCGGCCAGCGTCCGGGGTCCCCCCGCGCGCTCTCGATCTGGTCGGCGATCGCCGCAACGGCGGCGCGCAGCTGCGAGGCGCCGTCGCCTACCGGGAGCGCGCGCAGCGCCGCGCCGAGCAGCGCGACGAGATCGCGGAGCCCGTCCCACGCCTCGGGGCGCAGCGCGGGTCCCGCTGCGAGCTCGCGGCAGCCCTGCTCGAGGGTCACGAGGCAGACCGCGAGGTTGCCGCTGTCGACGGTCGACACATAGCGCGGCTCCAGCGGAGCGAGCGAGCGCGTGTCGTACCAGTTGAAGAAGTGTCCGCGGTGGCGCTCCAGACGCAGCAGCGTGTCGAAGCAGCTGCGCAGGCGCGCCGCGAGCTCGCGCAGGCCGACGTGGCCCAGGTCCGCGGCCGTCAGCGCGGAGACGAGGAGCATCCCGATGTTCGTGGGCGAGGTCCGGTGCGCGATCACGCCGCGCGGATGCTCCTGGTAGTTGTCGGGCGGCAGCCAGTGGTCCTCGGGACCGGCGAAGGTCTCGAAGAAGTGCCAGGTGCGGCGCGCGATCCGGCGCAGGAAGTCGCGCGAGTCGGGATCCAGCGCAGCGCGGGAGCGCGTCCGCGGCCGCGCGATCCGCAGCGCGATCTCGGGAGAGGCGAGCCAGAGCAGCAGCAGCGGCGCCGCGGAGGGAAGCGCCGCCGGGCGCAGCCACGCCACGAGCGCCGCGAGCGGCGCGGCGACGAGAGGCCCGCTGCGCAGGCGCCGCCATGCCTGCGAGCGCGATTCCCGCGCCTCGAAGTGCGCGGCGACGTGCGCGGCGGACGTCCACTGCAGGAGCTGCCGGCGCGAGACGCAGACGCGCCAGAGCGTGCGCAGGATCGCATCGAGCGCGGTCGCCGCATCCTGCACCAGGAACACCAGCGCGAGCAGCCAGCGCCCCGCCTGGTCCTCGAGGTCGCGCAGGCTGCGCCGCAGCGCGCCGCGCCGCGCCGCGCGCGCGAGTCCGGCCCCGAGGTCCGCCAGCAGATGGGCAGCCGGTGCGGCGACCGCGAAGCCCGTCCAGAGCCACGGCTCGCCGGGCAGGACCAGCCAGCCGCCGACGAGCAGCGCGAGCAGCGCAGGCGGAACCAGGCTGCGGCGCAGGTTGTCGGCGATCTTCCAGCGGTCGAGCGCGCCGAGCGGGTTCGCGAGGCGCTGCGCGCCGGGTCCCGGCACGCGCGGCAGCAGCCAGGGCAGGAGCTGCCAGTCGCCGCGCACCCAGCGCTGCCAGCGGCGCAGGAACTCCTCGTAGCGACCCGGGAAGTCCTCGTAGAGCACCACGTCGCCCGCGAGCGCGACGCGGCCGTGCACCCCCTCGAAGAGGTCGTGGCTCACGAGCGCGTTCTCGGGCACGCGGCCGGCGAGGCTGCGGCGGAACGCGGCGACGTCGTAGATGCCCTTGCCGACGAAGATGCCCGTGCCGAACAGGTCCTGGTACACGTCGGATGCGGCCGAGCTGTAGATGTCGATCGCGGTGTCGCCCGCGTAGAGCCGCGAGAAGAGCGAGCGGCGCCCGTCCTCCGGCGAGACCGCCACGCGCGGCTGCAGCACGCTGTAGCCCGAGCGGATCCGGCGCGTCGGCGCGTCGAACTTCGCGCGGTTCAGGGGATGCGCGAGAGTCCCGGCGAGCCGCGCGGCGGAGCCCGGTGGGAGCCGCGTGTCGGCGTCGAGCGTGATCGCGAAGCGGACGTCGCGCAGGCGCGCGGAGTCGCCCTCGCGCAGGCTGAAATCCGGAGCGTCCTCTCCCGCGACGAGCCGGTTGAACTCCTCGAGCTTGCCGCGTTTGCGCTCCCATCCCATCCACACCCCCTCGGCGGGGTTCAGGCGGCGGGACCGGTGCAGCAGGTGGAAGGGGCCTCTCCCTTCGTCGCCGGCCCTCGCATTCAGGCGCCGGATTCCCTCCGCGAGCGCGCGCTCGACGGCTTCGTCCTCGGGCAGCCGCTCGCGCGGGCCGTCGGGCAGGTCCGAGAGCAGCGCGAACTCGAGGCCCGGATCCGGGTTCGCGAGGAAGTGCAGCTCGAGCCGCTCCAGCAGCTCGCGCGCCTCGCTCGGACTCGCGACGAGCACGGGCACGACGACCGCCGTCTTGAACTCCGCGGGGATTCCGCGCTCGAAGTCGAGCTTGGGCAACACGCGGGGCGGGACGAGACGCGTGGCGATCCAGTGGACGAGCGTGATGCCGACCGCCGACGCGGGAATCAGCGCGAGCGCGACTCCGGCGAGGAGCAGCTGCGCCGACGCGCCGGACGAGGCGAGCAGCAGCGCGGGAAACGCCGCGGCCGCCGCGGTCGACGCGACGAGCGCAGCGCCGTAGAGCCCCCCGACGCGGCGCGCGGCGCGGCGCCGCAGCGCCGTGCGCCACGGAATCCGCCAGCCGAGCGCGGCCTCGAAGGCCGGGCGCCCCTCCCCCACGAGCCAATGCCCGACGTGCGCCTCGGGAAGGCCCGCGGCACTGGCGTCGCCCGCGTGCGCGACCGCGCGCGCAGCCACCTCGGGCTCGGTCTGCGCCGAGTGCTGTGCGAGTCCCTCGACGGCCTTGCGGTAGTGGTCCCGCGTCCCGAAGTCCATCTGCGGGTAGACGCCGGCGGGATCGCGCTGCAGGAGCTCCTCGACGCGGCTCGCCCGCTCGAAGAAGTCCTTCCACGGGATCGCGGAGAGCACGGCGAGATTCGCGAGAGCCCGCGCCACGCACTCGGTGTCCTCGAGCGCGCTCGGCCGCGAAGCCGGGGGAGACAGCGCGAAGGGAGCCTCGAGCTCCGGGAGCAGGCGTCCGAGGGCGCCGACGAGGAGCTCGACGCATGCGAGGCGCAGCAGCGCCGGCAGCGCCCAGAGCTCGGCGATCGAGAGCCAATCTCCGCTCTGCTGATAGGCCCGCGTGAAGTGGAGCGCCCCGGTCAGCGAGAGCTGCATGTGCGACGCGGCGAGCAGGCCGTGCGCGATCGCGAAGCTGCGCGGCAGCCCCGCGTCCTCTCCACCCGCGAGGGCCGGCAGGCGCGCGTAGAAGCCAGGGGTCAGGTCCTCGTCGATCTGGCGCCGCGCGCGCAGCACGAGATAGTCGTTGTCGAGCAGCCACTCGGCGGCCTTGGAGAGCGCAGGTTCGGGCTCGCGCAGCCGCACGCGGGCCTGCTGCAGCCACTCCGGCAGCGCCGCGAGCTGTCGCCGCGCGGGCAGCGGCTGCGGGCGCCGCCGCGAGAGCGCGTGCCGCTCGCGCAGCTCGCCGGCTGCACTCTCCAGCGCTCGCTGCGCCGGATCCCGGTCCGGAGGGGTCACACGCTGGCCTGGTGCGGCAGGCGGCAGCCCGCTCCCTCCACGCTGTGCGGCTGTCGCTGGGAGCGCGCGGGGCGCACGATCAGGAGCGGCGACCTGCTGTGGGACAAGAGGTGCGCCGCCACGCTTCCGCAGTGCACGTCGGCGCGACCGGTCTGGCCGTGGGCGGAGAGCACGACGAGATCGATCGTCTGGTCCGCGATCAGGCGTACCAGGCGGCCGCGCACGTCGCCGCCGCAGAGCACGGTCGCGCGCACCGGGATTCCGCTCTCGGCGAGGCGCGCCCGCACGCGGTCCAGGTACTGGTTCGCGACGCGCTCGTTGCGGCGCACGAGGCGGTCGCGCAGCTCGAGATCCTCGGCCTCGAGGGCTCCGAGCTCGATCAGCTCGGGAACGGGAACCACGTGGGCGAACACGAGCTCGGCTTCCGCATCCGCGGCGAGTCGCGTGGCCAGCGGGATCACGCTCTCCGCGCGCGCCGAACCGTCGAGCGGCACGAGGATCCTCTGGTAGCGCGCGATGCCATCGCTCGCAGCGGCCGCCGCGGGCACGAGCAGCAGCGAGCCGGGAACGCGCTCGATCAGCTCCGAGGCCGTGCCGGCGAGCCGGCACTCGCTCTGGCCGCCGGCGCCGTGGCTCGAGAGCACCGTGAGGTCGGCCTCGTGGCACGCGGCCCAGAGACAGATCTGCTCGGCCGGGGCGCCCTCGATGACTTCGCTCTCGACCGTCGCGCGCCCTCCCGCGAGTCGAGCGAGATAGCCTCCCGCCTCCTTGCGGCGAAGCTCCCACTCGAGCGGGTCCGAGGGCGGTCCGCCCGAGGTCTGGGCCTCGAGAACACGAAGCAGTGTCACGGGCGCGCCGAAGGCGCGCGCGACCGCGAGCGCGTGGGGCAGCACGCGCTCTCCGAGCTCGGAGCCGTCGAGGCAGACGGCGAGCCGGCGGAACGCGGTCGGAGCGGGCCCCTCGGCTCGCAGGGGCATCGGTCGGACTTCGTGTGCCATGCGGCGGCTCCCTGCTGCGTCGGGTTGGATTTCGCGCGTGTGTCGAACCATTGCAAGAGCCGTGCCCCGAGCAGGAGCACACAGCGGCGGAGGCGCGTGCTCCGGCGCGGCGCCGGGGCGAATTGCCTCGCCTCGGAGCACGCGTGGGGCGTCGCATCGCAGGCCCCTCCGAAGCGCGGACCCCGCGGGCCGATCCCGCGCTTCGCGCGTTCGCCTCAGGCCGCCGCGAGCGGAGGCAGGTCCCGCTGCAGGAACCAGCGCTCGACGACGAGGCTGCGCGCGACGCGCGGGATGCCGACGAGGCCGCGCGCGACGAGCCCGCGCAGGCGCGCGGGGATCCGCGCGGCGGGTCCTCCCGCCGCGGGCGCTCCGAAGCGCGCGAAGAGCGCACTCGCATAGCGCTCGGCCGACGAGATCGACGGGCTGCCGAGCGCGGCATCGATCGCGCGCGCGGCGAGCAGGCCCGACTCGACCGCTGGGCGGATGCCCTCGCCGCTGTAGGGCGCCGCGAGGCCCGCGGCATCGCCGACGAGCAGCAGGTCCTCGCCCGTCACGCCCAGGCGCGGCGGTGGGTACAGGCGATAGGCGTGGCCGCGCAGCTCGGGCCTGCCGCGCAGCGGAAGCGCGCGGCGCAGCGAGAGGAAGCCGAGAAAGTGCTCCACGTGCGCGGGCAGCGGCTCCCCGCCGACGCGGCCGAGGCCGAGGTTCAGGTACTCGCCCTTGCGCATTGCCCAGCCGTAGCCCGCGAGGTCCGCGCAGAAGAACAGCTCGGGAAGCTCGGGGTCGATCGGGCAGTGCGCGAGCGCGTCCCGGTCCAGCCGCAGCTCGACCTCCTGCGCGCGCACGAGCGTCGCGCGCTCGGCCTGCGTTCCGAGCACCCGGCGCGCGACCGGGCAGAAGTTTCCGCCCGCTCCGACGAGCGCGCGCGCCGCGATCGATTCGTTCGCGATCCAGCGGCCGCGCTCGCGCCGCAGGGAGTGCAGCGGCTCTCCGAGCCAGAGCTCCGCGCCCGAGCGGCGCAGCAGGAAGTCGTCGAACTCGCAGCGCCGCACGCCGAAGCTGACCGTCTCGCCGCAGTCGACCGCGCGGCCCAGGCCGGGCATCACGCCGACGCGGAAGCCGCGCAGCCGCTGCAGCACGCGATGGCGCGCGTAGTCGGCGGGATCGATCTCGAGCAGCTCGAAGACCGGAGGCGTGACCCAGCCCGCGCAGACCTTGTCGCGCGGGAAGCGCGCGCGGTCGAGCACGCCGACGCGGGCGCCCCGCCGCGCGAGCGCGCGGGCGCAGCTCGAGCCCGCCGGGCCGCCGCCCACGACGAGCGCGTCTACTTCTCGCATCGCTCGCTGCGCTCCGGGACGAAGGGCGCGCAGAGGTCCTCGCGCGTCCAGCGGGGTTCGCGCTGCGGCCGCGCGAAGAGCAGCTGGAAGAGCTGGAAGCTGCTGCTGCGGAACGCCGCGATCGAGCCCGCGAGATACAGGCGCCAGCAGCGCGTGAACTCCGCGCCGAAGCGCTGCTCGACCTCCGCCGCGCGCTTCTCGAAGCGCTCGAGCCAGTGCTCGAGCGTGCGCGCGTAGTGCGGCCGCAGGTTCTCGACGTCGACCACGTCGAAGCCCCAGGGCTCGAGCACTCCGGCCATCTCGCGCAGCGTCGGGCAGTAGGAGCCGGGGAAGATGCGCCGCTCGATCCAGCCGTTCATCGGCAGCGGCTGGCTCCGGCCGATCGAGTGGAGCAGGCCGCGCCCCTCGCGCGTGAGCGCGGCATCGATCACGTGCCCGAGCTCGGCGTGGTGTTCCCTGCCCACGTGTTCGAGCATGCCGACCGAGACGAAGGCATCGAAGCGGCCGCGGATGTCGCGATAGTCGCCGAGCACGAAGCGCACGCGGTCCTCGAGGCCGCGCTCGCGCGCGCGCTCGCGCGCGAAGGCGATCTGCGCGGTAGAGATGTTGTAGGCCGTGACGTCCACGCCGAAGCGCTCGGCCATGTGCAGGGCGAGGGCGCCCCAGCCACAGCCCGCCTCGACCACGCGCTCGCCCGGTCGGAGGCGCAGCTTGCGGCAGACGTACTCGAGCTTCGCCCACTGGGCCGCTTCGAGGCTCGCATCGGGGGTCGGGAAGTAGGCGCAGGTGTAGACCATGCGCTCGTCGAGCCAGAGCTGGTAGAAGTCGTTGCCGAGGTCGTAGTGCTGGTGGATGTTGTCGCGCGCCTCGCGCGGCGTGCTCGGGCGCGCGCGATGGCGCCGCAGCGCCGTGTGCCGCGCCCGGATCCGCTGGCGCGCGGGGGCCGAGAAGATCTCCTCGAGCACGCGCACGAGATCGCCCTCGACCTCGATGCGCCCGGCCGCGTAGGCATCGCCGAAGGCGAGCTCGCCGTGCTGGGCCAGCGCGTAGAGCGTGCGGCGATCGCCGATGCGGACCCGCCCGGGGGCGCTCCGGTCGGGGATCGAGCGGCCGTCCCAGAGCACGAGCGGGACCTCCGGATCGCCGAGCCGCGCGAGGAGCTTGCGCGCGAGCCAGCGGTCGAAGCGCGTGGAGTCGCAGAACCAGGACATGGGGGCCTCCCTTCCGGGCCGTGGGGCACGCGGGGATGCCGCTGCCCGTGCAGCCCGCGTGCCAAGAGATGAGCAGCGGCCTCGCCTGCGCAAGGGGAGCTGCGGCGCGACGCCCCGGAGGCTGCCAGCCCGCCCCAGCGAGGTCCGGCCGCGCCGCGGGCGCGCGGCGCGTTGGCACCCGGAATGCAAGGCAGTGTCCTCAGAAGGAGGATCACCCGATGGCCCGCAAGGCTTCCGACCTGATGCAGACGGACGTCGTCTCGGTCTCCCCCGACGCGACGCTCGCGATGGTGCAGCGCCTGCTCTTCGAGGAGGAGATCAGCGGAGCGCCCGTCGTCGACGACGAGGGGCGGGTGGTCGGCGTCATCTCGGCGGTCGATCTGCTGCGGGCCGCCTCCGAGCAGCGCGACACGCCGCCGATCTACCCGAGCTACCTGCTCGAGCTGCTCGAGTTCTCGGGGCCCGAGCCGATCGGGCGGGAGGATGGGCTCTCGAACCGGCTCGAGGAGCACCGCGTCGCGGACTTCATGACGCTCGACGTCTGCTCCGTCGCGCCCGACGCGAGCATCGCCGAGACCGCGCGGGTGCTCCGGGAGAACCGCATCCACCGCGTGCTCGTCGTCGAGAAGGGCCAGCTCTGCGGTCTGATCTCGACCTTCGACCTGCTCTCCGAGCTCGAGGCGCGCCGCTGAGCCGGCCGCCCCGGATCAGCGGAGCAGGAGCGTCGCCGTCGTGAAGTAGATCAGCAGGCTCAGCAGGTCCTGGATCACGGTCGCGAGGGGGCCGCTGCCGAAGGCCGGATCCCGCCCGAGCTGCGCGAGCCACCACGGCAGGAGCAGTCCGACGCCGGTTGCGACCGCGCCCGCGCCGAGCAGTGCGAGCGCGACGGCGAGCGCGAGGCGCGCGTCCCCGAAGCCGAGCCACACGAGCGGCAGCGCGACCAGAGCGAGCGAGAGCCCGATCAGGAGCCCCGAGACGAGCTCGCCCGCGAGCATGCGCCGGAGCGGCGCGTTCGAGAGCGAGATCCCGCGCACCGCGATCGCCTCGGTCTGGGTTCCGATCGCGTCGGCCAGGTAGACGAGTCCCGGCACGAAGAAGGCGGTGGCGACCTGCGCGTGCAGCACGCCTTCGAAGCTCGCGACGATGGCCGTGGCCACGGCCGAGCCCGCGAGCCCCACGAAGAGCCACGGCAGGCGGTCGCGCACGCGGTGCAGCGGCGGAGATTCGATCGCGGAGCGCGCGCGCTCGTCCTCGCGCAGGATGCCCGCGATGCGGTGGAGGTCCTCCACGTGCTCGCTGCGCAGGATCCGCATCAGCGCCTCGGGCGGCACGAGGCCCTGCAGGCGCGCCTCCGCGTCGACGATCGGGACCGCTGCGAGGCCGTGGTGGATCGCGAGCCCCGCGACCTGCTCCTGATCGTCGCGGCTGCTGGCCGCGACCTGCGCCGCCACGGCGAGCTCTTCGACCGCGCGCTCCGGGTCGGCGCGCAGGAGCTCGGCCGCGCGCAGGTAGCCCTGGATGCGACCCTCCGCGTCCACGAGGTAGATCGGATCGATGCAGTCGTAGCGGTGCGAGCGCAGGCGCTCGACCACCGCCGCCGCGCGCTCGCCCGCCCGCGCGATCGGGATGCGCGAGACCAGGTGCGCCGACGCGGTCTCGGCGCCGGCGCCGCGCCCGGAGGGCAGCGGCGTCGCGCTCACCACGCGCGCACCCTCCCGACGTCCACGTGCACGAAGTCCGGTCCCGGGTAGCTGCCGACGCCGCCCGCGCGCAGCGCGAGCGCCGCGCGGCGCAGCGCGGCGAGCGAACGTCCCGGGATGCGCAGATCGATCGCCTGGCCCTGGAGGTGCAGGCTGCGCGGCGACACGCCGCCCGGGCTCAGCGCCGCGAGCATCGCGTTGGTCGCTGCGGAGCGGTAGCCGGAGATCACGTGGATCGGCTCGCGCGTGTCGAGCGCGGCCGCGAGGTCGTAGAGCAGCTCGAGCAGCCTGGGGTCGATCGGATGGACTTCGCCGCTGCGGTGGTCGCGCAGCGCGCGGTCGATGCGGGCCAGGCCCTCGGGCAGATACTCGCCCCCCGCGAAGTAGGTCGCGCGCGTGCTCTCGCCGGTGTGGGTCTGGTAGAAGTGGAGCGCGCGCTCCGCGCCGCGCGCCGCGCGCGCGCGCCGCGGCAGCGCGAGGCCGAGCAGCCCCGCGGCCCCGGCGCGCAAGAGCGAACGCCTGCCGATGCCGCGCCCCTCGAAGCGGGTCAGATTTGCCATTCGGGTCCTCCTGCTGCGCGCGGCTCGCGCCATGCCCGGGTCGCGAGCATGCCGATCAGCGCGCCGCTCGTCGCGAGCAGCGAGTCCTTCTGCGAATCCCATTCGTCGCCCTGCGTGCCGAGATAGGCCTGGCCCAGCTCGCCGCCGAAGATCAGCGCAGCCGCGAACTCGATTAGCTCGTAGACCACGCAGTGCGACGCGATGAAGAAGATCGGCAGCCAGAAGCGCCACGCGCCGCGCGGCGGCGCGGTGCGGTCGAGCAGCTCGGCGGCGGGCAGCACCAGCAGGGCCCCATAGGCGAAGTGCACGAAGCGGTCGTAGTGATTGCGCGACCAGCCGAAGCGCTCGTTCAGCGAGCTCCCCGTGAGGAGCTCGAAGGCGCGATCGTAGGGGACGATCGAGTAGGTGTAGTGCGCGCCGACGGCGTGCAGCACGAAGAACACGAAGAGGCAGCCGTAGGCGGCGTTCGAGAAGCGCATCCGCCGCCGCGTCAGCACCAGCCCCGGGACGGCGATCCCGACCAGCAGGTTCTCGAGCAGCCAGTCCGCGCGGTAGACCGGATCGATCGCGAGCGCGAGCCAGATCGCGAGGTAGAGCGCGAAGAGCGCCGTGGGCGCCCGCTCCGAGAAGCCGCGGGTAGTCACGGCGGACCCGCGCCGATCTCGCGCGCGATTCCCTCCGCGCGCCGCACGACCTCCTCCGCGCGCGCCCAGTCGATGCGGTCGGAGAGACCGCTCGCCGCGGCGAGCTCGCGCAGCGCGGCCTGCGCCGGGGGTGCGCGGCGGTAGGCGTCGGGGTGCACCTCGAGGAACACGCGCCCCGGATCGAGCCGTCCGAGCAGCAGCGGCTGGTAGAGGATCCGGACGGGCGTCCCGAGCTCCACGGCGTCGAAGAGCGAGGCCGCGTCGTCGGGGTGCAGGCGGATGCAGCCGTGGCTCTGGAAGCGGTAGACGCTGGCCGGGGCGATCGTGCCGTGGATGCCACAGCTCCCGGGCGAGAGGCCCAGCCAGTGGCGACCGAGGGGGTTGTCCGGGCCCGGCGGCACCACGCTGCGCACGGGTCTCCCCTCGCGACGCATCTCGTCCTGGATCGAGCGGGGCACCACCCATGCCTTGTCGACCTCGCGACGCGAGATCGTGAACCGGCCCGTGGGCGTGCGCCAGCTCGGCCGGCCGAGGCCGACGGGATGCTGGGCCTGGAGCTCGCCCGCGCGGAACAGGAAGAGCTGCCGCTGCGGCACGTTCACGGCGATTCCGCGCTCGAAGGCCTCGTCGGCCGGCAGCGGCACCAGGTGCCGGTTGTCGATGCGCAGCGTCTGGCCGAGGCGGAGCCGCGCCGTGGCCGAGAGCCCGTTCTGCGCCGCGAGCGGCTCGACGTCGACTCCGAAGCGGCTGCTCACCGAGGTCAGCGAGTCGCCGGGTTGGACGCGATATTCCGACTCCCTGCCGACGAGCTGCGTGGAGAGCCGGAGCGGATCGGCGGAAGCCGAAGCGGTCGCCGCGCCGGCCGCGCCGCCGACGAGCGCGAGGCCGAGGACTGCGCAGCTCCACGATGCGCGCGCCCGCGCGGCGCCGCGCGGGCGCCGCGCGGGGCCGAGGGCCGCGCGTGCGGTGGAGGGATCGCTCATCGGGGAGAGAAGGGAATCCAGAGGGAGGCCGTCGCGATCGCGGCGAGCAGCGCGAGGACGAGCGGCGGAAGGCAGCGGCGCGCGAGCGCGCGGCCCCCGATCGCGGCGGCGAGGAACGCCTTCGCGGCGGTGTTGACGCAGGCCGCGAGGGCGACCGCCCACGCGGCCGTCTCGAGCGCGAGATTCGCGCCGGCGGCCTGCGCGACCGAGAGGCTGACGGCGTCCGCGTCGGCGATTCCCGAGAGCGCGGCGACCGCGTACACCCCGCGCTCTCCGAAGCTCTGCTCGCCGGCGCGCACGAGCAGCGAGAGCAGGGCCAGCATCAGCGCCGCGACGAGCGCGCTCTCGAGCGCGAGCGGATTGCGCAGCGGCAGCGCATGCGGTCCCGGGTCCTCGCGCGGCGTGGGCGCCGCTGCGCCGCGCCAGGCCGCGAGCCACGGGATCAGGCACAGCGCGAAGAGCGGCGGCGCGAGCGGCGCTGCGAGGCGCGGCTCGGCGAAGCTCACGAGCGCGAAGAGCCGCAGCGCCATCACGCCGCACGCGGCGAGGATTCCCGTGGCGAAAAGCGGCAGCGGGGACTGCGCGGCGCGCGCGAACCTCGCGTAGGCGAGGGTCACGGCCGTCGAGGAGCTGAGCCCGCCGAGCGCCGCGGTCGCGACGAGCCCCGCGCGCGAGCCGAGGATCCGCACCGCGAACCATCCGACGTAGGAGATCCCGGCGAGCAGCAGCACGAGGAGCCCGATGCGCCGCGGGTTCAGCGCGGCGTAGGGGCCGAGGTCGCGGTCGGGCAGCAGCGGGATCGCGACCGCCGCGATCAGCAGGATCTGGAGCGTCGCGACGAACTCGCGGCGCTCGAACCAGGCGAGTCCGCGGTGCAGCTCGCGTTTGAAGCCGAGCACGGCTGCGATCACGATCGCGGTCGCGACGGCTTCGAGCGTGAGGCCGGTCCCGGCCAGCGCCGACACCGCGTAGGCCAGCAGCAGCGCGACCTCGGTCGTGATGCCGAGATCGCCCTCGGGCCGCGTGCTGCGCAGGTAGGAGGCCAGCGCGAGCGCCGCGACGCCGGCCCCGCCGATCCCGAGGACGGCGCCGCCGAAGCGCTCGGAGAGCAGCACCGCGACGCCGCCGAGCAGCCCGACGAGCGCGAAGGTGCGCACGCCCGCAGTGCGCGTGCCCTGCGCCGCATTGCGGTTCTCGAAGCCGCGCTCCGCGCCGATCACGAAGCCGATCGCGAGCGCCACTGCGAGCCTCTGGGCGATTTCGGTATCCAGCTTGCGGGCCCTCAGCGGTAGTAGAGGAAGGTCACGCCGGCGAAGAGCGGCAGCAGGAGCCCGCAGGACCACGCGAGGTAGCCGAAGAAGCTCGGCATCCGCACGCCGTTCTCCTCGGCGATCGCCTTGACCATGAAGTTGGGTCCGTTGCCGACGTAGCTGATGGCGCCCATGAAGACCGCTCCGCACGAGATCGCGGCGAGGATCCGGGCCTGCGTCTCGCCGCGCGCGAGGAGCGCTCCGAGGTAGGGGCCTTCGAGCGGGATCGCCTCGAGCCCGCACGCCGCGGCGGCGAAGCTCAGGTAGGTGGGCGCGTTGTCGAGGAACGCGGACAAGAGGCCCGTGGCCCAGAAGAAGTGCCACGGCTCGCGGATGCCGAAGCTCGCCGCATTCTGGTTCAGCAGGATCAGCGCGGGCGCCATCGTCGCGAAGATGCCCGCGAAGAGCACCGCGACCCCGACGATCGGGCGGAACGAGAAGCGGTTGGCGGCGCGCACGCGGCCGGGCGTGCTCGCGAAGGCGGCGGCCGCGAGCAGCAGCAGCAGGCCCTCTTGGACGCCGAAGGGCCAGGCCGAGCCGCCGTTCCCGAATCCCGCGCCGGCGCCGAGCATCACGAGCACGACCAGCGCGAGGAACCCGAAGTTCCTGCGGCCTTCGACTCCGAAGGGCTCGTGCCGCAGCGGTGCCTCGAGCCGCGAGCCCTCGCGGCGCAGCTTTTCGCGCGCGAGCACGCGCTGGTCCCAGAGTGCGAAGAGCAGCAGCAGCGCGCCGTTCACGCTGAGCCACTCGCGCCAGAGCTGGAGCGTCCAGCCGAAGGGCACGCCCTTCAGGAAGCCCAGGAAGAGCGGCGGATCGCCGAGCGGCGTGAGCAGGCCGCCGCAGTTCGAGACCGAGAAGATGAAGAAGATCACGATGTGCGCGCTGTCCTGGCGCGAGGCGTTGGCGCGCAGCAGCGGCCGGATCAGGAGGACCGAGGCACCGGTGGTCCCGATCGCGCTCGCGAGCAGCGCGCCGAGGCCGATCAGGCCCGTGTTCACGAGCGGCGTTCCCGCGCTGGACCCGCGCACGAAGATGCCGCCCGTGATGACGAAGAGCGCGGCGAGGAGCAGCAGGAAGGAGACGTACTCGCGCGCCTTCTCGAGCAGCTCCTGCGCTCCGGCGCTTCCCTGCGCGATCAGCAGGTAGGCCGCGATCGGCAGCCCGAAGAGCGCCGCCACCACGGCCTTGTTGCGGTTCGGCTCCCAGAAGCGGGGCAGCGCGAGCGGCAGCAGCGCGATCGAGAGCAGCAGGCCCGCAAAGGGGAGCACGGTCCAGAGGGGCAGGTCCAGGGCGGGATGCACGCTCGCTCCCCGAGTGGGCGGGGAGCGTAGCGGCGGATCGCGCCCCGGCCGGCGCGCTGGTCGTGAGCCGCGCAGGCCGATCCCGCGCTCAGTGCTTGGCCTTGACCGTCAGCACCGGACAGTGCGCCGTGCGCACCGTGCGCTCCGCGATGCTGCCGAGCATCACGTGCTTGAGCCCGGAGAGCCCTCGCGTGCCGATCACGATCAGATCGGCGTGGATCTCGTCCGCGAGCTCCACCGTCGCTTGACACGCGGGGGTCGGGGTGAGCGTCGTCTCGACGCCGACGCCCTGGGCCTTGGCCTTCTCCGCCCACTGCCCGAGCTGCGTGGCCGCGGCGTCGCGGACGTCGCGATCCATGTTCGGCGGCAGCGAGAACGCGTAGGGCGAGAGGTCTCCGACGTAGATCGGATACGAGTGGAGCAGATGCAGGGTCGCCTTGGACTGCTTGGCGAGTCCGATCGCCGTCTGCAGCGCGACTTCCGAGTGCTCCGAGAAATCGACCGGAACCACGATCTTGCGAATCTCCATGCGGACCTCCCTTTCGATTCCCATTCCTAGAGCAGGATGTGTGCCAGAGGCCGGCGCGCAGCGGGCGCTTGCGACCATCCAGCTGCGTCAGTCTGCCACACGGTGTGGAGTGGAGTCCGGTTTCGCCCCAGGGCCGATCCGATCCGGGTTCCGGGCCGCGATCGGGTGGGCCTGCTCCTTGCTACCTACCGCTGCAACTCGCGGTGATCGCGAGAAGGGAGCTCTCGATGCCGACTCCGCGACCCCGCTTCGCCCTGTCCTGTCTCGCCGCCGCGCTCGCGTGCGCCGCTTCCCTCGCCGAAGAGCCCAGGGCCGAGCCGGCGCTCCCGCTGCGGATGCGCGAGCTGCTCGACGCGCTCGAGCGCGTGCTGCCGGCTGCGCTCTCCGAGGAGCGCTTCGCGGACCCCGCGCGGCGGGACGAGATCGAGGGCGCGCTCGCAGAGCTCGCGCGCGGAGCGGATCGCGTCGCGGCGCACGGCCGCGGCCGCGACGCGAGCTTCGCCTTCCTCTCGAAGACGCTCGCGAACGAGTCGCGCCGGATCCACCGGCGCTTCGAGGCGGGCAAGCTCGACGAGGCGCGCTTCCTGCTGCTCGAGCTCACCGAGGGCTGCGTCGCGTGTCACTCGCGGCTGCCCGCGCAGAGCTCGCATCTCTCCGACTCCCTGCTCGCGAACCCCGCGCTGCGCGAGCTGCCGCTCGAGGAGCGCGCACAGCTCGAGTTCACGACGCGCCAGTTCGAGCGCGCGCTGCTCTCGTACGAGTCCCTGCTCGCGGAGCCGGCGCGGGATCCGGACGACCTCGAGCTCTCGGGCCGCATCGACGAGTACCTGGAGCTCACGCTCCACGTGGCGCGGGATCCCGCTCGCGCGCGCCGCACGCTCGAGCGCCTCGGGCGGCGCGAGGGCGTCTCCGAGCTGCTGCGCGGGAGCCTCGCGAGCTGGACCCGCTCGCTCGGAGAGCTCGAGCAGACGCCCGCGCAGGCGCCGAGCCTGGCCGTGGCGCAGGCCTGGATCCGCAAGGCCGAGTCGGCAGGAGAGAAGGGATGGGATCGGCCGGGGCTCGTCTACTACCTGGCCGCCTCGGGCGTGCTCCACCAGCTCCTCGCCCGATCTCCGCAGAGTCCGCTCGACGAGGCCAACGCGAGCTACTGGCTCGGCTTCGTCGAGTCGCGCGTGGGGCGCGCGTTCTGGCTCTCGCAGACCTCGGCGCTGCTCGAGCGCTCGATCCGGCTCGCGCCCGAGGGACCGCACGCGCGCGACGCGCTCGAGCTGCTGCGCTCCTTCGAGGTCGCGAGCCACACGGGGTCGGAGGGCGAGGACATGGAGGGCTTCGACTGGACGCTGCTCGTCGAGCTCGACTCGCTGATCCGAGCCGCGCGGCCGGACGCGACGCGCTGAGCCGCCGGGGCGCGGGAGGCCGGGTCGGCCTCTCGCGTCCAGGGCTCAGGAGCTCGGCGGGGTTCCGGCCGCCTGCGCCTGGTTGCGCGCCTGCCGGCGCTCCGCGCGGCGGTAGAGCGTCTTGCGGTCCACGCCCAGGATGCGAGCGGCCTGGACCTTGTTGCCGCCGGTGGTCTTCAGGATCTGCTCGATGTACTGGTCTTCGAGCTCCGCGAGCGAGAGCTGGCGATCGACCGCGCTCTGCAGCAGTCGCTCCGGGGATCCCTCGCCGCCCGCGTCTCCGTCGAGCAGCAGATCGTCCGCGCGGATCAGGTCGCCCTCGGTCAGCGCGAGCGCGCGCTCGAGCGCGTTCTCGAGCTCGCGCGCGTTGCCGCGCCACTCCTGCGCCTTCAGCCGCTCGAGCGCCGAGTGCGAGAGGCGCCGCTCGGGACCGCGCCGGCGCAGGAAGGTCTCCGCGAGCAGCGGGACGTCCTCGGGGCGCTCGCGCAGCGGCGGGATGTGGATCCGGATCACGTTGAGCCGGTAGAAGAGGTCCTCGCGGAAGCGGCCCTCGCGCACCGCGCTCTCGAGGTCCTGGTTCGTCGCGGCAATCACCCGCACGTCCACCTTGACGCTCTGCGTGCTGCCGACCGGGCGGATCTCGCGGTCCTGCAGCACGCGCAGCAGCTTGGCCTGCAGCGCCGGCGGCAGGTCGCCGATCTCGTCGAGGAAGAGCGAGCCCCCGTGGGCCTTCTCGAAGAGACCGCGGTGCGAGCTGTGCGCGCCGGTGAAGGCCCCGCGCGCGTGGCCGAAGAGCTCGCTCTCGAGCAGGCCTTCGGGAATCGCGGTGCAGTTGATCGGCACGAAGGGCTTGCCCTGGCCCGCGCCGTGGTAGTGGAGCGTGCGCGCGACGACGTCCTTGCCCGTGCCGCTCTCGCCGGTGATCAGCACGTTCGCGCGGCTGTGCGCGACCTTGCGGATCACCGCGAAGATGTCGTGCATCGCGGGGCTCGCGCCGATCAGCTCGCCGAGCGAGCTCGTGCGGTCGACGGCGCGGCGCAGCTCGCGATTCTCCTGCTCGAGCGCGCGGTGCTCGAGCGCGCGCTCGAGCGCGAGCAGCAGCGTGTCGGGCTCGAAGGGCTTGATCACGTAGTCGCGCGCACCGGCGCGCAGCGCGGAGACCGCCGAATCGATGCTGCCGAAGGCCGTCATCAGCACGACCGGCGTCTCCGGCCTGAGCCGGCGCATCTCGCCGACGAGATCGATCCCGGAGCGACCGGGCATGCGGATGTCCGAGAGCACGGCGTCGAACTCGAGGTCGGCCGCGAGCGCGAGCGCGGCGTCGGCGCTCGGCGCCTCGCTCGCGCGATAGCCCGCGCCCTCCAGCAGGGAGACCAGCATGTCCCGCATCGCGGGATCGTCGTCGACCACGAGGAGATGGCGCGGTGTCGTCATGACCGCCTACCGAGCACGATGTGTGCCACCGGAAGAGCCCGAGAGACGGGCCCCAGAAGCCAGATGGGTGATTTTGCCACAGTCGGGAAGCCCGCTGTGGCTCGTGGGTCCTGGATCAGCTGGATCTCGAGGCGCGGCTCGCGGTGACCGGGAGTCGCACCCGGAACTCGCTGCCGACGCCGACCGCGCTCTCGACCTTGAGCGTGCCGCCGTGGTCGCTGGCGATGCCCTTCGCGACGGTCAGCCCGAGGCCGTTGCCCTGGCCGGCCTCCTTCGAGGTGAAGAAGGGATCGAAGATGCGCGGCAGGTCCTCGGGAGGGATCCCCGAGCCCGAATCGGCCACCCGCACGAGCACCGCGCCGCCCGGATCGAGCTCGTGGGAGACGCGCAGGGTGCCCCCCTTCGGCATCGCGTCCGCCGCGTTCATGAACAGGTTCAGGAACAGCTGCTGCAGGCGCTCGGGATCGCCGAGCACGCTCGGCGCCGGGCCGAGCTCGCACTCCAGGCCGATGCCGCGCCGCGCGAGCTTCTCCTTCAGGAAGGAGAGCGTGTTCTCGAGCAGCGCGTCGAGCGCGACCGGCGCGCGCCGCATCTCGCGCGGCCGCGCCATGTTGAGCAGCATCTGGATGATGCGCGAGATCCGGGCGATCTGCTCCTGGATCGTGCGCAGCCGCCAGCGCCCGTCGTCGCTCGTGACCTCGGGCTCGAGCAGCTTCGCGTGGCCCTGGATCACGCCCATCGGCGTGCCGATCTCGTGCGCGAGGCCCGCGACGAGCGTGCCGACCGAGGCCAGCTCCTCGGCCGCGCGCGCGCGCCGCCGCGTCAGGCGCAGCTCGTCGGTCTGCTCGCGGAGGTCGCGCTCGAGCTGGCGTCCCTCGCGCGAGAGCTCCTCGGTGAGGAAGCGCATCTCCGCTTCGCTCTGCTCCTGGTAGCTCTCGACCGCGATCCCGGCGTCGAGCGTCAGGAGCTTGTGCAGCGCCATCATCATGCGGGACGCGCGCAGCATGTCGCTGCGCGTGAAGTCGATCACGAGGGGCGCGAGCAGCGTGAGGTAGAGCGAGTAAGCTCCGAGATACCAGTGCGGCTCGAGGCCGAGGCGCTCGTGGGTGAGCCCGATGCGCCTCCGCTCCTGGTAGTAGCGCTCGTCGAGGGTCGGGCCGGCGAGCGAGAGCAGGTACTCGCGCTGCTTTCTCAGCAGGCGCTGCTTGACGACGGGGTCGCGCAGCAGGTCGCGCGTGTCGGGAAAGGCCAGCAGATGCCGGTAGAAGCCATCGACGAGATCGTCGGCGTGCTTCTCGAGCAGCGGGCGGAGCTCGCGCAGCAGCGCGAGCTCCGCCTCGCCGAGCTCGAGGTAGGCGAGTCGCTGCTGCCAGGCTTGCGCCGACTCCATGCCGGCAAGAGTGTCAGTCGCGGAAGCCGCGTGTCAATTACGGGCGATCCGTGGCGATCCTCCCCAGCGTCCGGATCGGTTCCACGGGCGCGCCGCTCCCACCCGGATCGCTCCGGCGCGGCGCCGCGCCGGCGAGTTCTCGAATCCGGGCCGGACCGCTAGCTTCGCTGCGACCCGTGCAGCGGCCGGCGCGAGCCGCTCGGCGCTGCGGAGGAGAGCGCGATGACCCCGGATCCCGACAGCCAGGCGCGCGCGGAGCGATCGCGGGCGGCGCAGCCGTCGCCCGCGGGCCCTCTCGCTCCCGCGGAGCTGCGCGCGATCGACGCCTGGTGGCGAGCCGCCAACTACCTCTCCGTCGGGCAGATCTACCTGCTCGACAACCCCCTGCTCGAGAAGCCGCTCGAGCGCGCGCACGTGAAGCCGAGGCTGCTCGGCCACTGGGGCACCACGCCGGGCCTGAGCTTCCTCTACGCGCACCTGAACCGCGTGATCCGCCGCGACGACCTCGACATGATCTACGTGACCGGTCCCGGTCACGGGGGGCCGGCGCTCGTCGCTGCGTCCTGGCTCGAAGGGAGCTATAGCGAGCTCTACCCCGACGTCTCGCAGGACCGCGAGGGCATGGCGCGGCTCTTCGAGCAGTTCAGCTTCCCGGGCGGCATCCCGAGCCACGTGGCCCCCGAGACGCCTGGCTCGATCCACGAGGGGGGCGAGCTCGGCTACGCGCTCTCGCACGCCTTCGGTGCGGCCTTCGACAACCCGGATCTGATCGTCGCCTGCGTCGTCGGCGACGGCGAGGCCGAGACCGGGCCGCTCGCGACGAGCTGGCACGGCAACAAGTTCCTGAATCCGGTCCGCGACGGCTGCGTGCTGCCGATCCTGCACCTGAACGGCTACAAGATCGCGAACCCCTGCGTGCTCGCGCGGATCCCGCGCTCCGAGCTCACGCAGCTCTTGCGCGGCTGCGGCTGGGAGCCGCACTACGTCGAGGGCAGCGAGCCCGACCGGATGCACCAGGCGATGGCCGCGGCGCTCGACCTCGTCGTCGCGCGGATCCGCGAGATCCAGGCCGGCGCGCGGCGCGACGGTTTTCGCGAGCGGCCGACCTGGCCGATGCTCGTGCTGTGCACGCCGAAGGGCTGGACCGGACCGGCCGAGGTCGAGGGCCAGCCCTGCGAGGGGACCTGGCGCAGCCACCAGGTGCCGCTCGCGAAGCTCGATCGCCCCGAGCAGCTGCGCCAGCTCGAGGAGTGGCTGCAGGGCTACCGGCCGCGCGAGCTCTTCGATGCGGAGGGCCGCCCGCAGCCCGAGCTGCTCGCGCTCGCCCCGCGCGGCACGCGCCGCATGAGCGCGAACCCGCACGCGAACGGCGGCGCGCTGCTGCGCGACCTGCGCCTGCCCGACCCGCGCGACTTCGCGCTCGAGCTGCCGAGACCGGGCGCGATCGACGCCGAGTCGACGCGCGTGATGGGGCGCTACCTGCGCGAGGTGATGCGGCGCAACCTCGCGGCGAGGAACTTCCGGATCTTCAGCCCCGACGAGAACGACTCGAACCGCTGGCGCGACGTGCTCGACGTGACCGACCGCTGCTTCGTCGCCGAGATCCTGCCCGGAGACGATCACCTCTCTCCCGACGGACGCGTGATGGAGATCCTCTCGGAGCACCAGTGCCAGGGCTGGCTCGAGGGCTACCTGCTGACGGGCCGGCACGGCTTCTTCTCGTGCTACGAGGCCTTCATCCACATCATCGACTCGATGTTCAACCAGCACGCCAAGTGGCTCAAGGTGAGCCGTCAGATCCCGTGGCGGCGCCCGATCGCGAGCCTCAACTACCTGCTCTCGTCCCACGTCTGGCGCCAGGACCACAACGGCTTCAGCCACCAGGACCCCGGCTTCCTCGACCACGTGGTGAACAAGAAGTCGGAGATCATCCGCGTCTACCTGCCGCCGGACGCGAACTGCCTGCTGCACGTGACCGAGCGCTGTCTGCGCAGCCGCCAGCTCGTCAACGTGATCGTCGCGGGCAAGCAGCTCGCGCCGCAGTGGCTCTCGATGGACCAGGCGGTCGCGCACTGCGAGGCCGGCGTCGGAATCTGGGAGTGGGCGAGCAGCGACTCCGAAGGCGAGCCCGACGTCGTGATGGCCTGCTGCGGCGACGTCCCGACGCTCGAGACGCTCGCGGCGGTGAGCCTCTTGCAGCGCTGGCTGCCAGAGCTGCGCGTGCGCGTCGTCAACGTCGTCGATCTGATGACCTTGCAGCCGCCGAGCGAGCACCCCCACGGCCTGCCGGATGCGGATTTCGACGCGATCTTCACGCGCGACAAGCCGATCCTCTTCGCCTTCCACGGCTATCCCTGGCTGATCCACCGGCTCGCCTATCGCCGGAACAACCACCCGAACCTGCACGTGCGCGGCTACAAGGAGGAGGGCACGACGACGACGCCCTTCGACATGACCGTGCTGAACGACCTCGACCGCTTCCATCTCGTGGCCGACGTCGTCGACCGCGTGCCCCGGCTCGGCGCCAAGGCGGCCTACGTCAAGCAGCGGGTGCGGGACTGGCTGATCCGGCACCGCGAGCACATCCGGCGCGCGGGCGAGGATCTGCCCGAGATCCGGGACTGGCGCTGGGGCATCGAGCCGGCGGTCGAGCCCCTCGGCCCGGCCGGCGGCCGCGAGCGCTAGGCGGAGGGCGGCGCGGGGTCGGAGGGCGCCGCCGGAGCCGCGACGAGGGGGTCGCGCAGCTTCAGGTGCGGCGGGATCATCACCGAGCGGCCGTTGAAGAGCGCGCCCTTCTCGATCGTGAAGGTCAGCGCCTCGACGTCGCCCGTGAGCCGGCCGTTCGCGTGGAGCAGGAGCTCGCGCGTCGCGACGACGTTGCCCACGAGCGCGCCGCGGATCACGACCACGCGCGCGCGGATGTCGGCCTGCACGCCGGCGTTCTCGCCGATGAAGACGGTGGCCTCGCTCTGGATCGAGCCGCGGAACTCGCCGTGGATCTCGACCGATTTCTGGGTCGCGAGGCTGCCCTCGAACTGGAGGCCTTCGCCGATCCGCATCACCTGCGGGTCGTCCGCCGCCAGCGGCGAGGCGGACCCCGCTGCGCGGACCTCGAGCGCCGTCTTCTCCGAGGACCCCGTGTTCAACACCAGTCGCCTCCAGCCCCGCGATCCCGTCGCCATGCGGCTCGATCTCCCCGGAGCGGCTGGGATCCCGGACCCGAGTTGCCGCTTCGCGCAGTGGATCGGTCGGAGGCGGGACCCACTTGAGGAGAGGTCGGGCGGGTCCCGGAGATTTCCCTGAGCGCGCGCCGTCGCTCGGGGCGGATTCCAGCGCGGCCCGGACGCGTCTCGGGCTAGTCCGCGCGGCCGAGCAGCGAGCGCGAGACGATCTCCTTCATGATCTCGTTCGCGCCGCCGTAGATTCGCTGCACCCGCGCGTCGGCCCAGGCGCGCGAGATCGGGTACTCGCTCATGTAGCCGTAGCCGCCGTGGAGCTGGAGGCAGCGGTCCGTGACCCGGCCCTGGAGATCCGTGGTCCAGAGCTTCGCGGAGGCGGCCGTGACCGGGTCGAGGCGGCCCTCGGCGAGCCGGTCCACGCACCAGTCGATGAAGACGCGGCCGACGAGCGTCTCGGTGTGGAGCTCTGCGAGCTCGAAGCGCGTGTTCTGGAAGTGCGCGATCGGCTTGCCGAAGGCCTTGCGCTGCTGGACGTAGTCGCGCGTCCACTCGAGCGCGATCTCCGCGGCGGCGACGGCCGTCACCGAGAGCACGAGCCGCTCGCGCGGCAGCTCGTTCATGAGGATCGCGAAGCCTCCGCCCTCCGCGCCGAGGCGCTGGCTCGCGGGCACGCGCACGCCCTCGAAGAAGATCTCCGAGGTGTCCGCCATGTGCTGGCCGACCTTCTCGAGGTTGCGGCCGCGCGCGTAGCCGGGGAGGCTGGTGTCGACCAGGAAGAGCGTGGTGCCGCGCGCGCCCTGGCTCGGATCCGTCTTCGCCGCGGTCACCACGAGGCCCGCGTTCTGGCCGTTCGTGATGAAGGTCTTCTGCCCGTCCATCACGTAGTCGTCGCCGTCGCGCCGGGCGGTCGTCCGGATCGCCTGGAGATCGCTGCCCGCGCCGGGCTCCGTCATCGCGATCGCGCCGATCACCTCGCCGCGCACGAGCTTCGGGATCCAGTGCCGCTTCTGGTCCTCCGTGCCGTGGTGGACGACGTAGGGCGCGATGATGTCCGAGTGCACCGAGACGCCCGACGCGAGGCCGCCCGCGTTCACGCGGCTGATCTCCTCGAGCACGACGATCGAGAAGCGCAGGTCGGCGCCCGTTCCGCCGTAGCGCTCGGGCGCGTCGACGCAGAGCAGGCCCGCGTCGCCGAGCGCGCGCCAGGCCGAGAGCGGAACGATGCCGTCGCGCTCCCACTTCTCGGTGTGGGGAGCGATCTCCTGCTGCATGAAGCGGCGCACGTTCGCGCGGAACTCGGCGAGCTCCGCGCGGAGCTCGGGCGCGCGCGCGGAGTCGGCGGCGCCGAGGACGGGCAGCGGTTGGGCCATGCCGCGCAGGCTACCCGAAAAGCGAGCGGCCGCGCCCGCCCCGGCGGGCGCGGCCGCTCGCTCGGATCCGCGGGCCCGCGCCCGGGGCTAGAAGCGGTAGCGGACGCCCAGGACCTCCCAGGCGAAGTAGAAGCTCTCGCGCCCCGCGCCGGCCGGGATGATGTTGAAGCGCATGTCGCTGCCGACCGCGACCGCCGGCGTCAGCGGCCACTCGGCGCCGAAGCCGAGCGGGATCAGGAAGCCGACGGTGTCGTCGCGGTGGTCCCACGCGAGGTAGCTGAAGCCCAGGCCCGCGTTCACGAAGGGACGCAGCGGGCGCAGGCCGCCCAGGTTCGTGCGGGAGAGATCGAACCAGTAGCGCGCGCTGAGGCTCGGCGAGACCAGCACGATATCGTCGTCCACGCCGAGCTCGAGGCGGCCGACCAGCGAGACCTGCGTCTGCAGCGGCTGATCGAACTCGAAGCCGAGCAGGAAGCTGTCGGGCTCCACCGTGAAGCCGATGCCGCCCTTCAGCGAGAGCCGCTGCGAGTCGGAGGCACTGAACTGGGCGTCGGCGCCCTGCGCGGCAGACAGCGCGAGCGCGGCGATCGAAGCGGACAGGACGCGGTGCATTCGCTGAACCTCTCGGGTGATAGGCAACGGCCCAGCGTGTAGCACACGACACCGGAGCGTGCTGGCCGCGCGCACCGCGTGTGCGCGCGCAGCGCTCGTTCGCAGCGACGCGCGGATGTGATCGGAATCACAGCCGCGCGCCGCCGCTGGCGCGCCCGAAACGAGCGCGAATCCTTCCGGGTGCCCTTCCCCTCGACGCGTGCGAGAATGCGGTCCAGCGGGAGTCGGGGCCGCAAGCCAGGAGGGAGTCGCCGTGAGTCGACCGGATGCCGAGAAGGGCCGCCATCGAGTCCAGCTCTTCAGTGCGGAGTACGCCGCGAACCCCCATCCCGTCTGGCAGGAGCTCGTCGAGCGCTGCCCCGTCGCGCACTCGGCGGGCGCGGGCACGCCCGTGATCACGCGCTACGAGGACGTGCTCGCGGCGCTGCGCGACCCCGAGCGCTTCTCCTCCGAGATGGAGGGCGCGCTCGCGCTCGGCACGCAGCGCCCGATGATCCCGCAGCAGATCGACCCGCCCGCGCAGACGCGCTACCGCAAGATCCTCGATCCGCACTTCTCGCGGCGCCGCATGCAGCAGATCGAGGGCGACGTGCGCGCGCACGCGCGCGGGCTGATCGACGCGTTCTGCGAGCGGGGCGCCTGCGAGTTCGACTCGGCCTTCGCGGTGCCGCTGCCCTGCTCGGTCTTCCTGACGCTGATGGGCCTTCCGCGCGAGGAGCTCGCGCGCTTCGTCGAGCTCAAGGACGGCATCATCCGACCCGAGGCGCGCGAGAACGACCCGCGCGACCCGGCCGAGATCCGCCGCGAGATGGGAGCGCGCATCTACCAGTGCTTCGATCGCCTGATCGACGAGCGCCGCGCCGAGCCGCGCGACGACACGATGACCCACCTGGTGCAGGTCGACTTCGAGGGCCGCCCGCTCACGCGCGAGGAGATCCTCGACATCAGCTTCCTGCTCTTCCTCGGCGGCCTCGACACCGTCACCGCGACGCTCGGCTGCAGCGTCGCGTACCTCGCGCGGAACCCGGGGCTGCGGCGGGAGCTCGCCGCGCATCCGGAGCGGATCCCCGCCGCGGTCGAGGAGTTCCTGCGCCACGAGAGCCCGGTGATGAGCGTGCCGCGCGTGGCGAAGGAGGACGTGACGCTCGGCGACTCCCGGATCCACGAGGGCGAGCTCGTGATGCTGCTGCTCGGCTCCGCGAACAACGATCCCGCCGAGTTCGGCGATCCCTCCGTGCAGTGCCAGCGCGAGCGCAACCGCCACCTCGCCTTCGGCGCGGGCCCGCACCGCTGCCTCGGCTCGCACCTCGCGCGCATGGAGCTGCGCATCGCGCTCGAGGAGTGGCTCGCGCGCATCCCCGAGTTCGCGATCGCGCCGGGCGAGACGCCGATCTACAGCCCCGGGATCCGCGAGGTGCGCTACCTGCCGCTGGTCTGGCCGCCGCCCGCGCCGGGCCAGGCGGGCCGCGACGGGAGCGCGGCGTGAGCGCGCGGCTGCGCGTGCGCCTCGACGCGTCGCTCTGCGTCGGCCACGGGCGCTGCTACGAGCTCGCGCCCGAGGTCTACGGCGAGGACGTCGAGGGCCACTGCCGGCTGCTGCACGCGGAGCTCCCGCGCGAGCTCGAGGACGCGGCGCGGCGCGGCGCGGCGAACTGTCCGGAGGGCGCGCTCGAGGTCGAGGAGGGCTAGCCCGGGCGATGTCGAGGCTGCGCCTCGCGCTCGCGATCCAGGCGCTCGCCGGGCTCGCCGGCAGCGCGCTCGCGGCTCCGGTCGCGGCGCCCGATGCGCGCGCGCTGCTCGCCGGCGAGCCGCCCGCGCTGGTCCGGACGCTCGAGCGCCAGCACTTCGTGCTGCTCGAAGAGGTGGAGAGGGGAGAGGGCGCCTTCTTCCTGGCCTACGTGATCTTCCGGCGCCCCGCCGAGCGCGTCTACGAGCTGCTCGCGGCCTCGGAGCGCCAGTCCGAGTACCGCCCCGACCTGCGCGAGAGCCGCCGGGTCGAGCTGCTCCCGGACGGCCAGGTCGACGAGCACCGGATGCGGATCCTCTTCGTCAACATCGTGTATCGGCTGCGCTATTCGCGGGATCCGTCGCGCGCGCGCATCGCCTGGCTGACCGACCCGCGCTTCGACAACAGCGTGCGCAAGGTCGAGGGCTTCTGGGAGCTCTTCGCGCTCGACGCCCAGCGGGCCCTCGGCCGCTTCGGCACGATGGTGGACGTCGGCCCCGCGCTGCCGCGCAGCTTCCAGGACTCGCTCACGCGCAAGAACGTGCTGCGCAACGTCGAGGACGTCCGCCGCTGGGTCGACTCCGACGGGGCGTGGCGCCCGTGAGCGCGCGGAGAGCGCGGAGGAGGGTGCGATGAGCCAGGGCCTGGCCCGCCGCATGCTGCGCGCGGCGCTGCTCGACGCGCAGCTCTACGAGGAGGTCGAGGCGGATCCGGCCGCGTTCCGGCAGGCCTTCGCGACGGTGCTGCTGTCGGCCTCGGCCGCGGGCGTCGGCAGCCTCGAGAACGGCGGCGTCGCCGGCATCTTCGGCTGCGCGGCCGCCTCGCTCTTCGGCTGGTGGGCCTGGGCCTTCGCGACCTGCCAGATCGGCACGCGCCTGCTCCCCGCGCCGGAGACCTCGTCGAACGTCGGAGAGCTGCTGCGCACGCTCGGCTTCGCGAGCGCGCCGGGCTGCCTGCTCGCCTTCGCGCTGATCGACCCGCTGGCCGCCCCGCTCTTCCTGCTATGCGGCGCCTGGATGCTGGCCGCGATGGTGATCGCGCTGCGCCAGGCCCTCGACTACACGAGCACCCTGCGCGCGCTCATGGTCTGTGCGCTCGGCTTCCCGCTCTTCGCGCTGCTCGTGCTGGGATCGCTGCTCTGGCTCGGGCCGTGGCCGCTCTAGCGGGGGCGGCGCGCCCGGCGCCGCGCCCGCGCGCTGCGGCCCGCGCGGGCGCCGCCGCGCCCAAAGCCGCGCGTTCCGCCTAGAATGCCCGCGATGACCCCCGACGGCGTGCACCCCTCGATCTGCCGCTTCTGCCATGCCCACTGCGGCATCCTCGTCGAGATCGCGGGCGGGCGTCCGACGCGCGTGACGGGCGACCGCGACAACCCGCTCTATCGCGGCTTCAGCTGCGCGAAGGGGCGCCAGCTCGGGCTGCTGCACGATCGTCCCGAGCGCCTGCGGCACTCCGTCGCGCGCGGCGCGGACGGGGGCTTCGCGCCGATCGAGGGCGGGCGCGCGCTCGAGGAGATCGCGCAGCGCGTGCGCGCGATCGCCGACCGGCACGGTCCGCGCTCGGTCGCGATCTACGTCGGCACCTACAGCGGACCGCACCCGGCCTCGGCGCCCTTCGCCGTGGGCTGGCTGCTCGGGCTCGGCTCGCGCATGGTGTTCACCTCCGCGAGCATCGACCAGCCCGGCAAGAACGTCGCGAACGCGCTGCACGGGCGCTGGCTCGGAGGCGCCCATCTCTTCCACGAGGCCGACGTCTGGCTCTTCGTCGGCACGAACCCGCCGATCTCGATGTCGGGCGGGATCTCGGTGGATCCCGGTCGCAGCGTGCAGCGCGCGCTCCGGCGCGGCGCGAAGCTGATCGCGATCGACCCGCGCCGGAGCGAGCTCGCGCGCTCGGCCGAGGTCTTCCTGCAGCCCAGGCCCGGCGAGGACGCCGCGCTGCTCGCCGCGATGCTGCACGTGATCCTGCGCGAGGGGCTCGGCGATCCGGACTTCGTCGCGAGCGAGGCCTCGGGCTGCGAGGCGCTCGCCGCCGCGGTCCTGCCCTTCGATCCGGCCTTTGCCGCGCGCCGCTGCGACGTGCCCGAAGCCGAGATCGCGCGCGCCGCGCGGCTCTTCGCGGGCGCCGCGCGCGCGGGTGCGACCGCGGGGACCGGGCCCAACATGTCCGGGCACGGCAATCTCGTCGAGTACCTGCTGCTCTGCCTGATGACCGTCTGCGGGCACTGGCGGCGCGCGGGGGAGCCGCTGCCGAATCCGGGCGCGCTCCTGACCGAGCCGCAGCCGGTCGCGCAGGCCGAGGCGCCGCGGCGCGCGTCGGGCTACGGCCCGCAGCTGCGCGTGCGCGGGCTCGGCAACAACGCCTCGGGGCTTCCGACCGCCGCGCTCTCCGACGAGATCCTGCTCGAGGGCGAGGGCCGGGTGCGCGCGCTCTTCTGCATCGGCAGCAATCCGGTCGCGGCCTGGCCCGACCAGCTGAAGGCGATCGAGGCGATTCGGAAGCTCGACCTGCTCGTCTGCCTCGACCCGCATCTCGGCGCGACCGCGCGCCACGCGCACTACGTGATCGCGCCGAAGATCGGCTTCGAGGTGCCGGGCCATTCGCTCTTCCTCGAGACGCTCGAGCAGACCTACGCCGCGATGGGCATCCCCGCGCCCTACGCGCAGTACGCGCCGGCGCTCGTCGAGCCGCCGGCGGGATCGGACCTGATCGAGGAGTGGCGCTTCTTCTTCCGCCTCGCGCGGCGCATGGGGCTGCCGCTGCGCCTCTACCCGCTGCGGGCCGAGGCCGGGCCGCGGCGCGCGGCGCGCGCGCCGATCGACGTCGACCTGTCGCGCGAGCCCACGGGAGACGAGGTGCTCGAGTGGCTCGCGCGCGGCTCGCGGGTCCCGCTCGACGAGGTCAAGCGCCATCCGCACGGCGCGATCTTCGAGGGCGAGCCCGCGCGCGTGGCGCCGAAGCCGCCGGGCGCGAGCGCCCGCCTCGAGCTCGGCGACGCGCAGATGCTCGCCGAGCTCGCGGCGCTGCGCGCGGAGCCGCCGCCCGAGCTCGCGCCGGGCGCGCACCCCTTCCGGCTGATCTCGCGCCGGCTGCCGAACGTCTACAACTCCTCGGGTCGCGAGCTGCCGGCCCACACCAGGAAACGCCGGCACAACCCCGCGTTCCTGAATCCCGACGACCTCGCCGCGCTCGGAGTGCGCGAGGGAGACGTGATCGAGATCCGCTCCGCGCGCGCCGCGATCTTCGGGATCGCCGAGGGCGCGCCCGAGCTGCGGCGCGGGGTCGTCTCGATGGCCCACGCCTTCGGCGACGCGCCCGAGCGCGACGGCCTCCTGCGCCGCATCGGCAGCTCGACCGGGCGCCTCGTCGCGAACGACCGCGACTGGGATCCGCTGACCGGGATTCCGCGCATGAGCGCGATCCCGGTCGCGGTGTCGCGCTACAGCGGACCGCCATTCCACGACTGAAGGGGAGATCGCGTGACGAGGAATCTCGCCAGGACCCTGTTGCTGCTGCCGCTCGGCGCCGCCTGCGCGCCCGAGACGCCGGCGCCGGCGGGCGCGCCCGCGCAGGCCGTCGCACCGCCCGCGCGCGAGATCCGCTACAGCGAGATGCGCGAGCCCTGCAGCGATCGCGACGCGCGCCGCCAGGCCTACTTCGGCGACCTGCACGTGCACACGGCGCTCTCGATGGACGCCTGGACCTCCGAGACGCGCGCGACGCCCTCCGACGCCTATCGCTTCGCGAAGGGCGAGGCGATCCCGCTCTCGGGTGGGCGCGTGGTGAGGCTCGAGCGCGCGCTCGACTTCGCGGCCGTGACCGACCACGCGGAGTGGCTCGGCGAGGTCTGGCTCTGCACCGATCCGGGCAGCCCGCTCTACGCGCGCGAGGTCTGCCGGATGTACCGCGGCGAGCTGCCCGTGCCGGGCGGACGCGGCCTGCGCATGGGCCTCTTGAGCGACCGCGCGGAGCCCGTGCAGCGCGTCGGGAATCTCCCGATCGGCGCGCCGCTGCGCTCGAAGGGGCTCTGCGGCGCGGACGGCGCGCTCTGCGGCGAGGCGCTCTCGCGCGTCTGGCGCCAGGTGCAGGCCGCCGCCGAGGCCGCCAACGACCGCAGCGCCGCGTGCCGCTTCAGCGCGTTCACGGCCTACGAGTACACCTGGACGCCGGAGCTCTCGAAGATCCACCGCAACGTCGTGTTCCGCAACGACCGCGTGCCCGCGCGGCCGATCAGCTGGCTCGACGTCGACCACCCCGAGAAGCTCTGGCAGGGCCTCGAGCGCGACTGCCTCGACGCCGGCACCGGCTGCGACGTGCTCGCGATCCCGCACAACTCGAACCTCTCGAACGGGCGCATGTTCGACCTCGAGTACCGCGAGCGCTCGAAGGCGCAGCAGCGCGCCTACGCGCGGCGGCGCCAGCGCCTCGAGCCGCTCGTCGAGATCATGCAGATCAAGGGCGATTCGGAGTGCGCGAACGGGCTCGCGGGCGTCGCGGGCCGCGACGAGCTCTGCAACTTCGAGAAGTTCCGCCCGGCCCGGACGCCCGACTGCGCCGAGGGCACGGGCATCGGCGCGCTCGCGGGCCAGGGCTGCAGCGGTCGCCGCGACTTCGTGCGCTATGCGCTCGTCGAGGGCCTGCGCGAGCAGGCGCGCATCGGCATCAACCCCTTCAAGCTCGGCCTCGTCGCGAGCACCGACACCCACAACGCCACGCCCGGAGACACCGAGGAGGGCTCCTACGACGGCGGGCACGGGATCCCCGAGGCGACGCTCGCGGGGCGGCTCTCGCTCGAGGGCGAGATCGTCGCGCCGGTGCGCGCGAACCCGGGAGGGCTCGTCGGCATCTGGTCCGAGGAGAACTCGCGCGATGCGCTCTTCGACGCGATGCGCCGGCGCGAGACCTTCGCGACCAGCGGAACGCGCATCCAGCCCCGCTTCTTCGCGGCCTGGGAGCTGCCGCGCGGGATGGGAGGCATGTGCCGGCGCCCCGACGGCCTCGACCAGGCCTACGCGCACGGCGTGCCGATGGGCGCGGATCTGCCTCCGCGGCCCGCGGGCTTCGACAAGGGCCCGGTCTTCTTCGTGTCCGCGCTGCGCGATCCGCAGGGAGGCCTGCTGCAGCGACTGCAGGTCGTGAAGGGCTATGCGGGCGACGACGGGCTGATCCACCAGGACGTGCACGACGTGGTCGGCGTCGTCTCGGACGACAGCGGCGTCGACGCGGCGAGCTGCGCGGCCACCGGCTCGGGCTCCGACTCGCTGTGCAAGGTCTGGCGCGATCCCGACTTCGATCCCGCGCGCCCGGCGGTCTACTACCTGCGCGCGCTCGAGAACCCGAGCTGCCGCTGGAGTGCGCGCCAGTGTTCGTCGCTGCCGCCGGCCGAGCGGCCGCCGGCCTGCACCGACCGCTCGGTGCCGGCGCTGATCCAGGAGCGCGCCTGGACCTCGCCGGTCTGGTACACGCCGGCGGCGGCGGGCGCCGCCGCGGGCTGAGCGCCGGCGGGCCGCAGGCGATTGCGGGCCCCCGACCCGATGGGGCGCCGGCTTCCCAACCTGGGGAAGGCGCTTCCGCCGGCGGGCTCCGCGCGCGGCCCGCGCGCGCGTCCGCGCCCGCAGCGCGGGCATGCTCCTTGCTCTCTCCCTGTGGCGCATCGCAGGGAGGACTCATGTCCGCGAAACGCCCGCTTCTCTCGCTGCTCTCGAGCAGCCTCCTCGCGCTCGCGTCTGCGCTCGGCTGCGCCGGCGTGGCCGCGGCCGAGCCGTCGCTCGCGGCGCTCCCCGCCCCCGCGCCGACCGCCGCCGAGCAGGCGCAGCGCCACGCGCAGCAGCGGCTCTTTGATGCCGCGATCGGCTTCGAGGCCGCGGACCGGCGCGTGAACGCCGCCCACGCGGACCTGCAGGCGGCCGAGCGCAGCCTCGCGGATCCGCCGCGCGCCCAGCGCACCGCAACGGCCCGCAAGCGCCTCGAGGCGCAGCTCGAGCGCGCGAGGGCGGTCTACGCGCAGGCCCTCGCGCGGGCCGCGGCGGCGAAGGCCGACCTCGACCTCGCGCGCGACGACGCCGAGCACGCGGACATGAATCTCGCGGAGGAGCGCGAGCGCCTCGCGGCGCTCGAGCGCGCGATCCGGAGCGCCGCACCGGCCGCGATCGCGGAATCGCACTGAGCGCAGACCCGGGGGCCGCCCCGGATTCGCGCTTGCATCCCGCTCCCGCCCGGGTCCAGAGTGGGGACCGGGTGCGACTCCTTCGACGGGCGAAGCAGTTGCGCCCGGGTTCCTGCTTGGCTTGCCTGGGAGGTGGTTCATGTCGTTTCCGAGCTGTGCGTGGAAGTTATTCCTCTCGCTGAATCTGACGCTGGGCATGGCGCTGGGTCTCGCTGCGGCCGCGAGCGCCACTTCGGACTCCTTCTTCGACATCTGGGTGGAGCTGTCGGACGACCCGATCCGGTTCCAGATGACGGGTCCGCCGACGAGCTACGGCGGAATCCAGACCGAGCTCGTCAGCATGGAGCTCCGGAGCAGCGCGCCGATCCAGGTGGTCTCCGACCCCGGGGACGGCACCTTCGTCGTCGACTCCTTCTTCGACATCTTCTACTCGGCCGGGCCCCCCGGCGGCCCCTACTCGATCGACAGCTTCTTCGACATCACGTATCGGATGAGCTTCACGCTCACCGACTCGAGTGCCGACCATCGGGTCTTCGACACGGAGATGTTGTCGCTGGACCTCTCGCAGGGGCCCTCGGGCGGCAGCGACGTCCGTCCGGGACTGTCGTCGTCGCCGCAGCACCGGCACCGCGGGCACGTGACCATCCTCAAGCTCGCGGGCGGCGGCGGAGGAGGGGGCGGCGGAGCCGGCGACCTCTACCAGATCGACAGCTTCTTGGACATCTTCACCGAGCTCAGCATCGACGGCGGCAGCAGCTACCAGCCGGCGAACTCCGTCACGCCCTTCGAGTACCGCACGCTGGTGCCCGAGCCTTCGAGCGCGGCCCTGCTCGCGCTGGGCCTCGCCGCGCTCGCCGCGCGCCGGCCCGGGCGGGCCTGACGGGAGCCGTCGCGAGATCGAGGGTTGCGAGAGGAGGTCGCGCGTGAGCGGAGCGCGTGCGGCGAGCGCCGCCGGAATCCGGGCGGGGCTCGACCACCCGGTGGTCGACGCCGATGGCCACGTGATCGAGTACTGGCCCGCGCTCGACCGCGCGCTCGTGGCCGAAGGCATCGAGGGGGGCTTCGCGGCCTTCCTGCAGACGGCCAACTTCGACGGCTCTCGCACCTGGCAGCAGCTGACGCCCGAGGAGCGGCTGCGCCAGCGCGCCTACCGGAGTCCCTGGTGGGGCTTCCCGAACGACGCGCGCGATCTCGCGACGGCCACGGCTCCTCGGCTGCTGCACGAGCGCCTCGACGAGCTCGGCATCGACCTGGCGGTCTGCTACCCGAGCGTCGGGCTCCAGCTCATGGCCCAGCGCGACGAGCGGATGCGGCGGCTCGGCAGCCGCGCCTACAACCGCTACGTCGCGCGGCTCTTCGAGGACGTCGCGGACCGGCTGATTCCGGTGGCCGTGATCCCGACCGTCACGCCGGAGGAGGCGCTCGAGGAGCTCGACTTCGCGGTGAGCGAGCTCGGGCTGCGCGCGGCCGTGATCGGCGGCTTCGCGGCGCGCCGCTTCGACGACGCGAGCGAGCACGCCTTCTGGATCGACGGCCTCGGACTCGACAGCCTCTACGACTACGACCCGCTCTGGCAGCGCCTCGTCGAGCTCGGCGTCGTCGCGAGCTTCCACTCGGGCTCGATGGGCTGGAGCGGCCGCCGCTCGACGACGAACTTCAGCTACAACCACATGGGCAACTTCGCGGGCGCGAGCGAGGCGACCGCGAAGAGCCTCTTCTTCGGCGGCGTGCTGCACCGCTTCCCCGCGCTGCGCGCGGCCTTCCTCGAGGGGGGCGTGGCCTGGGCGATCCAGCTGCTCGTGGGTCTCGCGGAGCACTTCGAGAAGCGCGGTCCGAAGGGCCTCCTGGACCGCGACCCCTCCCGCATCGACGGCGCGCTCTACGACGCGCTGCTCGCGCGCCATGCGAGCGAGCTCGAGCCGGCCGGCGACTTCGGCCGGCGGCTGCCACAGCTGCTCGCGACCCCGGACGTCGTGAACGACTTCGAGGCGGCGGGCATCCGCGGCGTGGACGACATCAGCCGCCAGATCGCGCTGCAGTGCCACTTCGGCTGCGAGGCCGACGACCCGATGGCGGGCCTCGCCTACGACGCGAAGCGCCTGCCCGGAGCCCTGCCGCTGCGGCCGATCTTCTCCTCCGACATCGGCCACTGGGACGTCGCGCACATGCACGAGGTGCTGCCCGAGGCGCACGAACACCTCGAGCGCGGCTGGATGGACAAGAGCCAGTTCCGCGGCTTCGTCTGCGACAACGCGGTCCGCATGTACCGCGAGGCGAATCCGGACTTCTTCCGCGGCACGCTGCTCGAGCGCTACGCGCCGGCCTGAGCCGCGCGCGCTCGCTGTCGCCGTCGCTGCGGGGCGCTGCTCGAGATCCCCGCCTCACTTGCTCTCGAAGGTCCAGGCCCCGTCCCAGTCCGCGGGCAGCGCGAGGCGCCCCTCGAGCAGGCCGCGGCTGCGCGCCTCGAGCAGCGCCGCGGCCGGGTCCCCGCCCGGCGCCTCCCGCTGCGCCTGCGCGAAGCCCTCCGCGGCGCGCGCGAAGCGGCCCTCGCGCAGCGCGCGCAGCGCCTCCGCGTAGCACTCGAGCGCGGGCTTCGGCGGCGCGTCCTCGCGCTCGGGGTCGAAGAGCTCGCCGATCGCGATCGCCTCGGCCCGGCCCTTCACGCGCACGCGGTCGAGCTCGCGCCAGCAGAAGCGCTCGCCCGCGCGGCGCAGCAGCGCCTCGCTCGCGAGGATCCCGACGCCGTAGCTCTTGGTGAGGCCTTCGAGGCGCGAGCAGAGGTTCACGCCGTCGCCCGTGATCGTGTAGTCGAAGCGCTGCTCGGAGCCGAGGTTGCCGACGACGACCGCGGCGCAGTGCAGGCCGATGCCGACGCGCAGCGCCTCGGCGCCCGGAAGTCCCGCGCCGCGGCGCAGCTGCGCGGCCTCGCGCTGCATGCGCAGCGCCGCGACGCAGGCCTGCTCGGGGTGGTTCGGCAGCGCGAGCGGCGCGCCCCAGAAGGCCACGATCGCGTCGCCGATGTACTTGTCGAGTGTGCCCTGGGTCTCGAACAGGATCCGCGTCATCGGCGTGAGATAGGCGTTCATGAGCCGCGCGGTCGGCTCGGGGCCGAGGCGCTCGGAGAGCGAGGTGAAGTCGCGCACGTCGCTGAACAGGATCGAGAGCTCGCGGCGCTCGCCGCCGAGCGCGAGCCGCTCGGGCTCGCGCGCGATCTCGTGTACGACCGCGGGCGGCACGTAGGTCGCGAAGGCGCGGCGCAGGAAGCGCTCGCGCGTCTGCCGCGCGACGCTGTCGACCACGGTCACGACCAGCGTGGTCGAGGCGAGCGCGGCGGCCGGATAGATCAGGTTGATCCAGAGCCCGAGCCGAACGAAGGCGGCCGCGTTCGCGACGACGAGCAGCGCCCCGAGCGCGAGCGCGAGCAGCGCGCCGCTGCGGACGTCGAGATGCGGCAGCGCGAGCGCGAGCAGCCCCGCGAGCGCGAGTGCTACGCCGAGCTCGAGCGCGACGAGGCGGTCGTCGCGCACGAGCGTGCGGCCCGAGAGCAGCCCGTCGAGGATCGCGGCATTCACCTCGACGCCCGGCACGCTGCGCTCGAAGGGGGTCGCCTGGATGTCCGAGAGGCCGACCTCGGTGACGCCGACGAGCAGCGCGCGCCCCGCGATCAGCGCCGGATCGGCGCGCCCCTCGAGCACGTCGAGCGCGGAGAGCTGCGGCACGCTGCCGGCGGGGCCGAGGTGCGGAATCAGGATGCGACCGCCCTCGTCGGTGCGCAGCGCGAGCGAGCCGAGGCGCAGCTCCTGGACGCGCGCGGCATCGCCCACCACCGTGGCGCGGCTGCCCTGCATCAGCTCGGCGAGCGCGAGCGGCAGCGAGACGTAGAGCGCGCCGCCGCACTCCGCGAGCAGCGCGGAGCGGCGCACGACGCCGTCGGAGTCGCGCAGCGCGGAGAGGAAGCCCGCGC
>Ga0187893_10001006_pt1 | contig 70453 bp, 68 predicted proteins | sample MA1701074metaG_FD_139574 | JGI IMG/M metagenome (GOLD analysis project Ga0187893, IMG submission 139574) | White microbial mat communities from a basaltic lava cave in the Kipuka Kanohina Cave System on the Island of Hawaii, USA - MA170107-4 metaG ...
ACTGTGTCACGGCAGATTGACCTCCACGGTTTCTCCAAATCAGTCTTGCAACCGATTTAGAGCAAGCCGCGTGCCAATCTGCCGTTTTCGTTTACGCCCGCGCGTGAATAGGATCGGCTAGGTCGGTTCCCGCAGGGAGTCAACGGGGCGGGCCGTCCGGAATTGGAGCTGTCCCGGTTGCGGCGACCGGATCAAGGTGACGAGTCTGCGGTATTGGACCTGGACGCCGGACGCCTCGGAGGCGGACCCTGACCGTTATGAGGCCTCCGCGGGAGGAGCCTCGGCCGCGGGCGCCGCGAACTCGGTCTCGAAGATCGACTCCATCTGCCTTCGGAGGTCCTCGAGCTCGGCGTCGGTGATGGGCGTGTCGGGGATCTCGACGGTCTCGCCGTCCCAGGACTTCTCGACCCGGAGCTTCCCGTCCTTCGAGCCGGCCAGCTTCACGCGGCGCTTCCGGGCCAGGAGGAGGGCCATGAGGTAGGTCACCTTCCGGCGGGAGGGCTCCTCCGAGGGCTTCTCGACGAGCTTCTTGAAGAACTCGACCATGGCCTGGACGTCCTCGAGCCGGCGCTGCTCGATCTTCGGCATCCGGGTCTTCCAGAAGCTGAAGAGCTGGGGCTTGGCCTCCCAGCAAGCAGCGCAGACGTCGCGCCGCTCGAAGCGCCCCTCGACCTCGGCGATCCCGGAGGTGTGCTCCTCTTCCGACCGGAACGCGCGCGCGCAGAGGGAGCAGGCGCGGCCGCGCTTCTGGATCCTCCACTCGTCCTGCTGTTGGGCCGCGCTCATTGGGTCGGTTTCCCCGTCAGTTTCACGTGTCCGGCGCCCAGCACGTCCTCTATATCGGCAAGAAACGCCTCCGAGGGCGAGACGAAGTTCTCGTTGGGGAGCTTGACCACGACCCGGTGGGCCTCGGGGGTCTCTACCTCGAGGAAGACGGGGCAGGGGCCCGGGTGGGCGCGGAGGACGTCCTTGATGCCCATGAGGAGGTCCTCCTCGAGGCCGGCGCTGGTCACCTGGAGGCGGACGCTTCCGGTCAGGAGCTCGCGGGCCTTCTCGACGGGGAGGACGGCGGAAACGCGGAGCGAGGCGGAGTCGTTCCGGAACCCCACGCGGCCGGTGAGGAAGACGATGGCGTCGTTGGCGAGGAGGGAGCGGCAGCGCTCGTAGTCGGAGCTGAAGCAGACGGCCTCGCAGGATCCCGTCAGGTCCCCGAACTTGAACATGGCGTACTTCTGGCCGGCGTTCTTCCCGGTCTTGGCGACGAGGGCCTTGACGCCCGAGACGATGCCGCCGACGGTCACCTCCTGGCCGTCCTGGAGCTCCGGGAGACGGTCGACGGTGACGCTCGAGAGGCTGCGGATCAGGCTCTCGTGGCGGAGGAGGGGGTTGGCGGTGACGTAGCAGCCGAGGACCTCCTTCTCGAAGGCGAGGAGGGTCTCCTGGGGCCATTCGGGGACGTCCGGGAGGGGGGGGCGCTCGTCGGGCCCCATGGCGTCGAAGATCGTGAGCTGGCCGGTCTTGCGTTCGGCCTGCTTGACGCCGCCCAGGCGGAGCGCCTGGTCGAGGGCGTCCAGGAGGGCCGAGCGCCGGGCCCCGGTGGAGTCGAAGGCCCCGCACTTGACGAGCTGTTCGGCGACCTTGCGGTCCACGTGGCGCGAGTCGACCGTCTCGCAGAAGTCGTAGATCGAGGCGATCCGGCCGCCGAGGGTGTTCCGGGCTTCGAGGATGTGGAGGATGGCCTTCTCCCCGGCGCCCTTGACGGCGCCCAGGCCGAAGCGGATCCTCCGGCCCTTCACCGCGAAGTCGTGGTCGCTCTCGTTCACGTCGGGGGGGAGGACCTCGATCCCGAGCTGGCGGCACTCCTCGATGTACTCGGCGAGCTTGTCCGTGTCGCCCATGGCGCAGGAGAGGAGGGCGGCCATGTACTCGACGGGCCACTTCGTCTTCAGGTAGGCGGTCTGGTAGGAGATGATGCCGTAGGCGGCGGAGTGCGACTTGTTGAACCCGTAGCCCGCGAAGTAGGCCATGAGGTCGAAGACCTGGACGGCGAGCTCCTCCTGGACCCCCTTTTTCCTCGCGCCCGAGACGAACTGCTCCTTGTAGCGGGCCATGATCTCGGGGATCTTCTTGCCCATGGCCTTCCGGAGCCCGTCGGCGTCGGCCATGGAGAAGCCGGCCATGACGTTGGCGATCCTCATCACCTGCTCCTGGTAGAGGATGACGCCGTTGGTCTCCCGGAGGATCGGGTCGATGTCCGGGTGGATGGGCTTGACGGCCTCCAGGCCGTGCTTGCATCGGATGTACTGCTCGACCATGCCGGACTGGAGGGGGCCGGGGCGGAAGAGGGCGATGGTCGCGATCAGGTCCTCGATCCGGTCGGGCTTCATCTTCTGGACGAGCTCGCGCATGCCGCGCGAGGTCTCGAGCTGGAAGACGCCCTTCACCGTGCCGCGGCCGAGCATCTCGTAGGTCTGGCGGTCGTCGAGGGGGATCTTCTGGAGCTCGACCCGGGTGCCCGTGGTCTGCTCCACCAGCTTCACCGCGCGGTCGAGCACGGTGAGGGTTTCCAGGCCCAGGATGTCGATCTTGAGGAGCCCGAGCTTGGCGACGGCGTTCATGTCGTACTGCGTCATGATCGCGCCGTCCTGGGCGTAGAGGGGGACGAGCTCGGTGAGGGGTCGGTCGGAGATGACGACGCCGGAGGCGTGCTTGCCCGCGTGCCGGGCGTTCCCTTCGAGGCGGAGGGCGATCTCCCAGAGCTCCTTGACCTGGGGGTCGCCCTCGACCTCGCGGGCGAGCTCCGGCTCCATCCGGAGGGAGTCCTGGAGGGTGATGTCGAGGACCTTGGGGATCTTCTTGGCGAGCTGGTCGACCTTCTTGAGGTCGACGCCGAGGACGCGGCCCACGTCCCGGAGGACGAGGCGGGACTTCATGGTGCCGGTCGTGATGATCTGGGCCACGTGGTCGGCGCCGTACTTCTGGAAGATGTAGTCGATGACGCGGCCGCGGTCCTCGTTGGAGAAGTCCAGGTCGATGTCGGGCATCTCCTTGCGGGAGGGGTTGAGGAAGCGCTCGAAGATGAGGTCGTAGCGGAGGGGGTCGATCGACGTGATGCCCAGGCAGTACCCGACGAGCGAGCCCGCGGCCGAGCCCCGGCCGGGGCCCACGCGGACGCCGTTCTCGCGCGCGAAGCGGCGGAGGTCCCAGACGATGAGGAAGTAACTGGCGAAGCCCATCTTCCCCATGACGCCCAGCTCGTAGTCGAGGCGCTCGCGGACCCGGTCGGGGAGGGGCTCCCCGTAGCGTTCGCGCGCGCCGCGGAGGGTGATCTCGCGGAGGTAGTCGTCGGCCCGGTCGAAGCCGGCGGGGAGTTCGAAGCGGGGGAGGTGGATCTCGTTGAACTGGAGCTCGAGGTGGCATTTCTCGGCGATCTCGAGGGTGGCGCGGAGGGCGTCGGGGTCGTGGGGGAAGGCCTGGGCCATCTCCTCGGGGGACTTGAGGTAGAACTCCGGGCTGGGGTAGCGGAGGCGGTCGGGGTCCGAGACCTGCCGGCCGGTCGAGAGGGCCAGGAGCGCGTCGTGGGCCTTGGCGTCCTCGCGGGCCATGTAGTGGCAGTCGTTGGTGGCGACGAGGCGGAGGCCCATGTCTCGGGCGGCCTGGCGGGCGCCGGCGTGGATCTTCCGCTCGTCGTCGAAGCCGTGGCTCTGGACTTCCAGGTAGAAGTTCTCGGCGCCGAAGATCTGCCGGTAGTCGTCGGCGGCGCGGAGGGCCTTGTCGGCCTGGTCGGTGCGGCAGGCCTGGCCGAACTCGGAGTTGGGGCAGCCGGAGAGGGCGATCAGGCCCTCGTGGTGCCGCTGGAGGATCTCCTTGTCCATGCGGGGCTTGTAGTAGAAGCCGTCCTGGTAGGAGAGGCTGGAGAGCTTGAGCAGGTTCCGGTAGCCCTTCTCGTTGCGGACGAGGAGGGTGAGGTGGTGGGCGGGCTCGCGCATGCCCTTGACTTCCTTCTTCTCCAGGCGCGATCGCGGCGCGACGTAGGCCTCGATGCCGAGGATGGGCTTGACGCCCGCCTTGATCGCCGCGTCGTAGAACTCGATCGCGCCCAGGAGGTGGCCGTGGTCGGTGAGGGCGCAGGACTTCATCCCCAGAGCGTGGACTTTCTTGACGAGGTCGCCGATCCTGCAGGCGCCGTCGAGGAAGGAGTAGTCGCTGTGGACGTGGAGATGGGCGAACTCGGGTTTCACGGCGGGATTATAGCGGGAATCGGGAATCGGGAATCGGGAATCCGGGGTCCGGCGCTTCCCGCTACTTCCTCTTCGGCTTGCGGGGCTTCGGGGCGGGAGCGGCCTTGGTCATCTCGTCGTAGGCGAGGGTGGCGGCGCGCCAGACGCGGAGGGGGGTCTTCTTCGAGAAGGAGAGGTCCCAGAGGAAGTCGATCGCCTCGGGGCGGGAGACGACGTACCAGCCGCCGGCGCTGCGGCGCGCCCGGAGGCGGCCGTCTTCGATGTAGCGGACGATGGTGTTTCGGCTCGTGGAGAGAAGGCGGGCGAGGTCGCCCGTGGTGAACTTGAGCTGGTCCTTGAGTCGTTCTTCCGCCACCGCCCTGCCCCGGTCTTCCCGCCCGCCGAAGTCTAGCACACGCGGCGGGGAAGGGGAATTCAAAATTGAACTACCGGGCCTCCTTTCCCTCGATCGAGCGGGCCGAGGCCGCCGCCATCGCCAGGACGAGGAAGAGGCCGGCCAGGACCGAGAGGTAGATCGAGGCCTCCTCGTAGCCGGGGATCCGGAAGTTCTTCACGTACTTGTAGAGCGGGCCGGGCCGCCCGTCGAAGAGGAGGACGAGGAGGAGCCCCCGGAGGTTGTTGGTGACGGTCCAGGCGGCGAACTGGATCGGCCAGCCGGTGACGAGGAGCTCCCAGAAGAGCGTGGGGACGAGGGCCGAGGCGACCGCGCCGATGGGCGTCCGGAAAACCAGTCCGCAGGCCATGTAGAACGGGAGCGCGACCAGGATCCCGGTCCCGGCGACGAGCGTGCAGGCGCCCACGTCCCGCCAGAGCCGCGGCCCCTCTCCGGGGGCGAGCCCCGAGGCGAGGGCCGTCAGGAGGAGGCTCAGGAAGACGAGCCCCGTCAGCGCGAGCGCGGTCACCCCCGCCTGCACCCCCACGATCAGCCAGCGCGGAAGGCGCCCCAGGTAGAGATAGCCCACCGTTCCGTCCTCGATCTCGCCCGACGAGAGGGCGATTCCGTAGACGATCGAAAGGAGGTAGACCATGAAGCCCAGCGAGTAGTGGAAAACGACGTGGTGGAACACGGTGGCGGCCTCGGCCTTCCTGCCCAGGGTCGCCGCCAGGAGCGCGAGGACCGCCGGCAGGAGGAGCAGGATCGCCGCGGCCGGCGCCCGCTTCCCGGACGCCAGGCTCCGGAGCGTCAGCCCCGCGAACGCCGCCGCCGCCCTCAGCATCTCCCGATCTCCCGGTATCCGCCGATCCCCTTACGCCTCCGTCAGGTACCGGAACACCGCCTCGAGGTTGTCGTCCGGCGACGAGATCTCCTCCACCGCCGCCCCCGCCTCGAGCGCCGCCGCCGGAAGCTTCGCGTAGAAGGCGTCCGGCCGGGGGGTGCGGAGCCAGACGGCGCCGTCCTCGAACCGGATCTCCACCACGTCCCCATCGCTCGCCAGCCGCGCCGCGAGCTCCCGGGGCCGGTCCGTCCGGACCTTCACCGTGTGGGGGTGGCGGTCGATCAGGGCGCGGATCTCTGAGACCTCCCCCTCCGCGACCAGGCGCCCCCGGTGCACCACCGCGATCGTCCGGGTGAGCGCCTCGATCTCGTGGAGCACGTGGCTCGAGACCAGGACGCTCTTCCCCTCCGCGGCCAGGCCCCGGATGAGGGCGATCAGCTCCTGCCGGACGATCGGGTCGCAGCCGGTGAGCGGCTCGTCCAGGACCAGGAACTCCGGCCGGTGGGCCACCGCCTGGGCGAGCTTGAGCCGCTGCCGCATCCCGCGGCTGTAGGTCGCGATCCGCCGGTCGGCCACCTCCGAGAGGCGGACCGCCTCGATCGCCTCCCGCGCCGCGGCCCGGCCGTCCCGCACGCCCCGGATCCGGGCGAGCGCCGCCACGAACTCGCGGCCCGTCATCCACTCGTAGAAGCCGTCGTGCTCCGGGCAGTAGCCGATCCGGACGGCCAGGCCGGGGTTGTTCCACGGCCGCTCCCCGAGGACCCGGATCTCCCCGCCGGACTCCCGCATGAGGCCGATCACGATTCGCAGGAAGGACGTCTTGCCCGCGCCGTTGGGGCCGAGCAGGCCCGTGATCCCCGGCCCGATCGAGAGCGTGACCTCGTTGAGCGCGATCACGCGGCCGTACCATTTGTTCAGGCGCTCGGCACGGACGATCATTCGAGCGCCTCCACGGACCGCAGCCGGCGCCAGACCAGCAGCAGCGAGAGGACCGTCACGGAGCCCAGGATCGAGAAGGGCTCGACCCAGCCGCAGTCGAGGACGCGCTTGCCGGAGAGTCCCCGGACGGGATAGCAGAGGTCGCCCAGGTGCGCGGCCAGGCTCATCCAGGAGATGAGCTTGGGCCAATCCTCCTTGAGCGTCCCCTGGAGGACGGTGCTGAAGATCCAGCTCGCGAAGAAGAACGTGACCCAGAGGATGGCGGCGACGTAGGTCCGGCGGGTGAACGAGGAGAAGGCGAGCACCATCGCGCTGACGGGGAGGACGAGGATGAGGGAGTGGAGCGCGATCGCCCCGAGGTCCCCCAGGCGCTGCCCGAACGTCAGCCGTTCCGGCCCCATGCCCGTGACGACCAGCCAGAGGAGGAGGCCCGGGCCGAAGGTGGCCGTGAGGAGGAAGGCCGAAAGGGCGAGGAACTTCCCGGCCAGGTAGTCGAGGCGGGTGATGGCCCGGGAGAAGTACATGACGAGCGCGTTGTGCCGGCGGTCGCGCGCGATGAGCGACGCCCCCATCGTCGCCGCCAGGAGCATCAGGATCATCGAGAAGAAAAAGAGGTTCGCCACGCCCAGGTTGTAGAAGCCGTCCCGGTAGAGGCGGTTGCCGATCGCGAAGGGGGGGAGCACCTGCTGGGTCGCGGCGAAGAAGAGGATGATCAGCCAGCCCGACACGATCATGAAGGCGAGGATGAGCAGGAGGAGGAGCCAGAGGTTCGAGAAGGCCTGGACGAGCTCCATCCCCACGATCGCGCGGATCCGCGCCCAGCGCGACGTGTAGGCGCCGGTCCAGGCCGCGTAGGACTGGTCGTGGACGGCCATCAGTCGAGACCGACGGATCGGATCGTTGACGATTGACGAATGTCCCTCCGTTCGACCGCCGGGCTTCCGTCAATCGTCAAGGATCCGATCGTCAATGGATCGATCCCCTTCATGAATCCCCCTCGAGCAGCTTGGCGAAGCGGTCCTCGAGCGTCGCCTGGGCGCGCACCAGGCGGCGGATCTGGACGCCGGACCGGACGGCCGCGCGGAGGATGGGGGCGGTCCCGTTCCCGTGCGCGGCGCGGACGGCGTCGGGACCGTCCCCGCTTCCCTCGACCCCCTCCTCGCGGAGGGCGAGGAGGAAGGCTTCCCGGTCGCCCTTCAGGCGGACCTCGTAGGCGGCGTCGGGCCCGCGGACGAGGGCGCCCACCGCGTCCTGCGCCACGCGGCGCCCCCGGTGGAGGATCACCACGTGGTCGCAGACGACCTCCACGTCGTGGAGGATGTGGGTGGAAAGGACGACGTCGATCCCCTTCCCGTGGGAGATGTCGCGGATCAGGAGGAGCATCTCCTCGCGGGCCCGCGGGTCCAGGCCGGTCGTGGGCTCGTCCAGGAGGAGGAGGCGGGGGTGGTGGACGATGGCCTGGGCGAACTTGGCCTTCTGCTTCATCCCCGTGGAATAGGCGCCGAGCTTCCGGTAGCGCTCCTCGTGGAGGCCGACGTAGTTCAGCACGCGGTGGGTGCGCTGCATCGAGTCGGTGTGGGGGAGCCCCGTCAGCCGCGCGGCGAGGTAGACGTAGTCCACCGCGCTCAGGCTGGGGATGAAGCTCTCGACCTCGGGCATGTACCCGATCTTCTGGCGGACCTCGAGGGGGGAGCGGCGGGGGTCGAGGCCCAGCACGCGGACCGAGCCCGCCGTGGGGTGGACGAAGCCCAGGAGGATCTTGATGAGGGTGGACTTTCCGGCGCCGTTGGGTCCGAGGAGGCCCACGGCGCCGGGAGGGACGTCGAGCGTGAGCCCGTCGAGCGCTCGGACGCGCGGGTAGTCCCGGGTCAGGCCCTGGGCTTCGATGACGCCCACGGCCCCCAGTGTACCCGCGCCGCTTCGGCTTGCCTAGGGAGCGGCCCGGGGGGTATCTTCGCGCGATGGACGCGGCGGAGGAGATCGCGCGGGACCGGAAGCGGGGGGCGACGGCGCTCGCGGAACGGGCGCTGGACCTCCTGGCCCGCTCGCGCTCGGCGGGCCCGGCGCTCGCGGCGGCGCGGCCCTCGATGCCCCTCGTGGGCGCCGTGGTCCGGCTGGCGCTCCGGAGAGGCGTGGAAGAGGCCCGGCGGCGGCTCCGGGCCTCGCTCGCGGGCATCGTCCGGCAGGCTCGGGACGTCCTCCCCCCGGGCGGCCGCTTCGCGGTCTTCGGGGGCAGCGGCACGGTGCTCCGGGTCGTCCGCTCGGTGAAGGGCAGGATCGTCGACCGGTTTCCCGCGGATGCGGCGCTGGTCGGTGCCGACGCGCTCCTTCCGGGAGGGGACTTCGTGAACGCCAAGGGGACGGAGGCCTTTCTCCGCCGGGCGCGGGCCGCGCGCTGCGGGGTCTTCGCGGTGGCGTCGGAGTTGAAGCGCGTGAAGGCGGCGCCGCCCCTGGAGCCCGGCTTCGAGCGGGTGAACGGGAAGGTCGTCCACGCGGTGCTGACCGAGACGGGCCTGCACTACCCGCCCCTCGAGGCGGTGGCCGGGGTCGAGCCCACCTGGCTGGACCGGGGCGCCCTCGAGCCGGGCGGCGGCCGGGGCCGCTGCCACCCCCACCACCGCAGGCCCTGACGGCGACCCGTCTTGCATTGGGGAGGGGTGCGGCCTATACTGGCCGCCCATGTTCGCCGAAAGCCGGATCGCCGACTTCCTCGAGGCCGTGGCGGCCAAGCGGCCCACGCCGGGCGGGGGGAGCGTGTCCGCGATGGTGGGCGCCCTCGGGGCCGCCCTCGGCGTGATGACCGCCCGGTTCTCGGAGTCGTCGGACGCGGAGCAGGCCCTGGACGGGATCAAGAACGAGCTGCTCGCGCTCGCCGACCAGGACGCCGAGGCGTACGGGATGGTGAACAAGGCGATGTCCCTCCCGAAGGACTCGGACGAGACGAAGCGCCGCCGGAAGGAGGCGCTCCAGAACGCCCTGGGCGAGGCCTCCGAGGTGCCGCTCCGGGGGATGGGGCTCGGGGTGAAGGGCCTGGAGGCGCTGGCGGCGCTGGCGCCGAGCTGCAACCGGAACCTGACGAGCGACCTGGCGGGGGCGGCGGGATTCCTCGCGGCCGCCGTGGGGGGCTGCGCGGAGAACGTCAGGATCAATGCCGCGGCGCTCAAGGACCGGGAGCGGGGGGAGCGCCTGGAGACGGAACGGTCGCGCCTCCTGGGCGAGGCGGAGACGCTCCGGGGCCGCATCGCGCGGGAAGTCGAGCGGCTGTACGCGGCGAGGTGAGGTTGCGCGTGAGAGGACGCTGGGCGCTGGTGGGGGCGGCGCTGCTGGCCGCCTGCGGCGGCCCTCCGCGGCAGCCGGTCCCGCCCTCGGCCCTTCCCGAGGGGGACCGCGGCCTGATCGACGTGGCGCTCCTCCAGGTCTATTCCAAGACCTACCAGGAGTACGTGGACGCCCTCCTCCTCTGCGGGGGCGCGACGACCCGGGACTGGGAGGACGCCCGCCGGCAGCTCGACCTCCTCCACCCGTTCCACGTCTTCGACGACGACCCCGCCATCCTCCAGGCGTTCCGGCAGGGGAGCGAGGCGGCGCGGAAGGAGCTGACGAAGCGGGGGGTGATCCTCCAGACGCTCCAGACGTTCGGGCGGCCCTTCGACCGCGAGAAGTGGGAGGAGGCGCGGAGTATCCTGTCGGGAGCGGGACCCGCCGCGCAGCACCTGATGGTGCGGACACTCTTCTCCGCGCTCCTGAACGGGCAGTTCCGGAAGGACTGGGAGAGCGTGCGGTACCACCTGGTGGAGGTCGGACCCTTGAGCCTGGAGACCGCGATCGGCCTGGCGGAGCTCCTGGTCCAGGAGGCCCCGGCGGGGACCGCGATCTTCCGCTTCGACGACCTGGTCCAGACGCTGCTCGTGGCGATGGGATTCGGCGACGCGGCGCGGGACTTCCTGGAGCGCGTCTCTCGCAGCCCGAAGATGACGGTGCGGAGGGCGGTCGCGTCGGCGCTCGGGGAGGGGAAGTTCGACCCGGGGGCGGCGATCCTGATCCGCTACGTGTCGGAGGACCCCGACTGGCAGGTCCGGGCCTCGGCGGCGGCGGCGATGGGGCGGCTCTCGGCCTCGAGGTCGGTGGTGGGTCCGGCGCTCGTGGACCGCTTCGGGAAGGAGCGTGACGGGCTCGTGCTCCAGACGGTGCTCCGGGCGGTGGGGGACGTGGGATATCTGGAGGCGGTGCCGGACCTGATGAAAGTCCTCGAAGTGCCGAGCCTCGCCGTGTCCGATCGGGCGATGCAGTCGCTCTACATCCTGACGGGGGAGCGTTTCCTCCGGAGGGAGCAGTGGCAGGAGTGGCACCGGACGAAGTACCCCGCCTGGCGGGCCGCGCGGGCCGCGCCGAGGCCCGCGCCGCCGCGGAACCCGTAGTAGCCATGCGCCACGTGACCCGCGAGGAGATGCGGGAGATCGACCGCCGGGCGATCGAGGAGCACGGGATCCCGGTGGACCTCCTGATGCAGAACGCGGGGCGGCGGGTGGCGGAGGTCGTGGCGGAGCGCGTCTCCCCGGCCTGTCCCGTGGTCGCGGTCTGCGGGAAGGGGAGCAACGGGGGGGACGGCTTCGTGGCGGCCCGCCTCCTGGCGGACCGGGGCTTCGAGGTGGAGGTTCTGGCGACGGAGCGGGGCTGGGATCCGGGGACGGCGGCGGGCCGGGCCCGGGAGAAGGCGGAGGGGGACGGCCGGATCGAATTCGTCGGTCGCCTGAAGAGGCGGCCGATGGCGGCGATCGTGGACGCGCTCTTCGGGACGGGCCTCTCGCGGGAGGTGAGGGGCCTGGAGCGGGACCTGATCGGGGAGCTCAACGCGCTGGACCCCCGCTGGTTTCCGGTGCTGGCGGTGGACATCCCCTCCGGGCTCGACGCGAACACGGGGCGCCCGCTCGGGATCGCGGTGCGGGCGGCGGCGACGGTGACGATGGGCCTCCCCAAGGTGGGCTTCCGCGCCCCGGGCGCGGCCGCCTACGTGGGCGAGATCGTCGTCGCCGAGATCGGCTTCCCCCAGGAACTTCTCGCCTGACGTCGTCGAACCGTTGACACGCCCCCTCGTCCGGGCTATAGTTCTAACCAAGAAACTTACGCATGCGTAAGTTCGTGGATTCATGAGACGGAAGGGCCATTGACGGGCATCGGAAGGGGGACGGGACGCATGCGGGCCCTGTGGGGAGGGGGCGGGCGGGCGCCGGGGGAGGCGCCGCCCCGGTCGATCACCGGAGCCGACGATGGATGACGGCGCCGCCCGGCGGACGTCGCAGTTCTGCCGGATCCTGGGGAACCCGCTCGCCTACCGGATCGTCCGGCTCCTCGACGGCGGCCGCCGGCGCCGGCCCATGGAACTGGCCCGTCTCCTGGGCGCTTCCGCCACCTCCGTCGTCAATCAGCTCAAGCACCTGAAGATCGCCGGGGTCGTCCACTTCCGCTCCGGCGGCGTCCGCCACGCCGGCCGCAAGGTGGAATACTGGCTGGCCGACCGCCACCTCGGGCGCTGCGTCGGCGACCTCGAGCGCCGCCTACGCGAACTCCGGTAGATTCCGGATTCCGGATTCCGGATTCCGAGGTACGATCTTCCTCGTGCCCCGACTCCTCCTCCTCTCCGCCTCCGCCGGCGCCGGACACAACCGCGCCGCCGAGGCCGTCCACGAGAGCGCCCGCGCCTACTGCCCCGGCGTCGAGACCGAGTGGGTCGACTCGCTCAAGTACACGAACCGCCTCTTCGCCCGGCTCTACGAGAAGAGCTACGTCTGGATGGCGAGCTACTCGCCCTCCCTCTGGGGCATCCTCTACAAGCAGGCCGGGAAGAACGTCGAGCGGAGGAAGCTCGACAAGCTCGTCGAGCTCCACGACCGCCTCACCTACCGGAAGCTGATCGAGCGCGTCGAGGCCTTCCGCCCCGACGCCATCCTCTGCACCCACTTCCTGCCCGGCAACGTCGTCCTCGCCAAGAAGGTCGGCGTCCCCGTCTACTTCGTCGTCACCGACTTCGACGCCCACGCGCTCTGGGTCAACCGGAAGGCCTCCGGGTACTTCGTCGCCAGCGACGAGGTCAAGGTCCAGCTCGCCCGCTACGGCTACCCGGCCGACCGGGTCCGCGTGACGGGCATCCCCATCCACCCCGCCTTCGCGCAGGAAGCGCCCCCCCGCCCCGAAGGAGGCCCCCGCCTCCTCTTCATGAGCGGCGGCTTCGGGATGGGCCACATGGAGGAGGCCCTCGAGCGCCTCCTCGAGATCCGCGTCCCGTTCGGCCTCACCGTCGTGGCCGGCAAGAACGAGAAGATGCGCCGGCGCCTGGCGGCGGTCGCCGGCCCGCGCGCCGAGGTCCACGGCTTCGTCACGAACGTCCACGAGCTCATGGCCCGAAGCGACCTCATCATCACCAAGGCCGGCGGCCTCACCGTCTCCGAGTGCCTCGCCCGCCGCCTCCCCATGGTCGTCTTCTCCCCCATCCCCGGCCAGGAGGAGTGCAACGCCGACTTCCTCCTCGAGCACGGCTGCGCCGTCAAGGCCCGCACCCTGGACGTCCTGGACTTCAAGGTCCTGGAGCTGTTGGAAAACCCCGCCCGCCTCGATATGATGAAACGCGCCTGCGGCGCCGTCGCGCGCCCCTTCGCGGGCCGCGACGTCCTCCGGCACGTGCTCGATGAGAATCCTCCTCGCCGATGACGAGAAGTCGATCGCCGTCACGCTCGGCGACGCGCTCCGCGGCGCCGGCCACGCGGTGACCGTCGTCCCCGACGGCGAGCAGGCCCTCCAGGCCGTCCGCTCCGACACCTTCGACTGCGTCATCACCGACATCCGCCTCCCCAAGGCCGACGGCATCCGCGTCCTCCAGGGCGCCAAGGAGGCCCAGCCCGGCTGCAAGGTGATCCTCATCACCGCCTACGCGAGCGTCGAGGCGGCCGTCGCGGCCATCAAGGACGGCGCCGAGGACTACATCCAGAAGCCGTTCTTCAACGACGACGTCGTCGCGCGCCTCCGGAAGCTCGAGCGGCTCCTCGACCTCGAGCAGGAGAACCGGCAGCTCAAGGAGGAGCTCGCCGGCCGCCGCCAGTTCGGCGCCCTGGTCGGCAAGGCGCCCAAGATGCAGGCCGTCTACGACCTCGTCCGCGCCGTCGCCGCCAGCGAGGCGAACGTCCTCATCGAGGGCGAGAGCGGCACCGGGAAGGAACTCGTCGCCGAGGCGATCCACTACAACTCGCCCCGGAAGACGAAACCTCTGGTCAAGATGTCCTGCAGCGTCTTCCCGGAGACCCTGATCGAGGACGAGCTTTTCGGCCACGTCAAGGGCGCCTTCACCGACGCCCGCGCGGACAAGGCCGGCCGCTTCGAACGCGCCCACACCGGGACCCTCTTCATCGACGACATCGACGACCTCCAAGCCCTCCCTCAGGTCAAGCTCCTCCGCGTCCTCCAGGAGCGCGAGTTCGAGCGGATCGGGGCGACCCAGCCGGTCAAGGTCGACGTCCGCGTCGTCGTGGCCACGAAGAAGGACCTCTGGGACCTCGTGCAGGAGAAGAAGTTCCGGGAGGACCTCTTCCATCGGCTCAACGTGGTCAAGGTCCGGATCCCCCCCCTCCGGGAGCGCTCGGAGGACATCCCCCTCCTCGTCGGCCATTTCATGCGGAAGGCGGGCAAGGGCCGGGATTACGCGGTGACTCCCGACGTGCTCGAGTCGCTTCAGGGGTACTCCTGGCCCGGCAACGTCCGCGAACTGGAGCACGCGATCGAGCGGGCCATCGCCCTGGCGGGCGAGGAGCGGGTCCTGAGGAAGGAGCACCTGCTCCGGCCGCTGGCGATGGCGGGCACGGAGGTTCCCCCGACCGGCAAGCTGGCGACGCTGCGGGAGGCGGTGGCCGAGACCGAGGCCCGCCACATCCGCAACGTCGTCGCCTACACCCAGGGGCACCGCGGCGAGGCCTCCCGCATCCTCGGCATCACCCGCAAGAACCTCTGGGAGAAGATGCGCGAGTACGGGATCGAAGCTTAGTGCCGGATTTCAGAAGTTCGTAGCGGTATTCCCCATCGCGGCACAGTTCCCGGTTTCCAGTTTCCAGCAGAGCGCGCGCGTTCGACTTCTGGGAACTGGTAACTGGAAACTGTGCGAGCGATTCCGATCCGCACTTGAGACCGCGAGCACCTGGGCCGCTACTTGCGGACCCTCAGCGTCTTGACGTAGGCCTTCCACGACCTCTCGAGCTCGTCCAGGTCGATCGGCTTCCCCTTGAGCTGGAAAGCCTCCTTGTAGACCTCGTCCCGCGGCTTCCCGACCTTGAACCCGTCGATCAGCCGCACCACGACCTCCGAGTAGGTCCCCTTCCCCTGGTCCAGGCTGGGGTAGTTCCAGAGGAAATGGACGAAGGACCAGGACTGCGGGTAGTGAACGTCCGCCCCCGACATGAAGGGGACGCGGCTCATGCCCAGGAGGTCCTTGATCGAAGGGGTCCTCCCCTGCTGGACGAACTGCTTGACCGCCTCCACCCGCCAGGCCGCCACGCCGCCCAGGGTGAAGACGTAGAGGTCGCGGCCCCGGATTTCGGAGGCCCCGAAGCAGTCGGCGAGGCCCTCGCTGAACCACATCGGGATCGAATCGCCCTCGTAGAAACCGGGGAACGCGAGGTCGAAGAACTGGTGGCAGCCCTCGTGGCAGAGGGTGTTGAAGTAGATCCCGGTCTCCTCGCTGTCTTCGTAGCCGACCAGCTCCTTGGTCCCCGAGTTGTAGTACGCGGCCGAGGTCGGTGGGGCGCCGCTGCCCAGGTAGTTCGCCTTGTTCTTGAAGAGCCGGAGCGTCGCCTTGCCGGGAAGCAATCCCTGGAAGCGGAAGGCCAGGGCGTACTTGTCGAAGAGCAGCTCCATCTTCCACTTCAGCTCCTCGAGGATCTGCCGGTCGACGGCCCGGGTCTTCTTGTTGGTCGCCCCCTTCTGCACCCGGATGGTGTAGTGGGCCGTCTCGCCGACCAGCCAGTCCCCCTCTTCCCGGTCCTTGGTGTCCACCTTGACCTTCTGGAGGTAGTCCTTGATCGCCTTCTCCATGTGGACCAGGGTGCCTCCCGCGACGGTCTTGAGCATCGGGGCCAGCACCTCGTCGAGCTTCTTGCCCTCCTCCAGCGCGGCCAGCAGGGACGCGACGGAGCCCGCGTGCTTCCCCTGGCCGCCTTCGGTGCCGGGGCCGTTGAACAGGTAGTAGTAGAAGGCCCAGGCTTGGAGATCGATCACCCGCTTGCGGATCTCGTAATCCCGGCCGTCCGCCTTGAAGGTCTTCTCCATCGGGGACCAGTCGGTGGACTTGAGCGCGCCCTGGAAGGAAAGGAGGCTCTGGCTGTTCAGGGGCAGCTTCAGGTTGTCCTGCTCCACCTTGCCCTCGCTCCACGAGGCGCAGCTGAGGTAGTGGACGAGTCCGCTCATGACCCAGGGGGGCACGTCCTTGCGCGCCGCGAGCTTCGGGTAGGCCTGGCGGAGGTACAGCCGCGGGCCGCCCGCGATCAGGCTCTGGACGTAGGAAGGATCGCAGAGGACGTGGAGCCTGTCGGAGTCGAGCGTGTAGCCCCCGCTGCGGTCGGGAAGCTTGTTGTAGACGTCCCGGTCGAAGTGGAGCGTGAGGTTCAGCTTGTTCGGCGCGCCCCCGGCCGGCCCCGCCTTCGCCTTCCAGGCCTCGTAGAGAGCCTCGATCAGCTGCGCGAAGTCCTTCCCCGGGACCGCGCCCACGGAGGACTCGATCGCCCAGTGCTCCGTCCCCATCCCGCCCGGGGGCCGGGGGGCGGTGGTGGTCTTATTGCCGGGAGGATCCTGGGCCAATCCCGGAAGACCCAGGAGCACGAAACCGAACGCCAAGAGCCTTGCCCGCCCCATCTCAAACCCTCCTAATCCCCGCGCCCGGCGGCATCCCGATACTCCCTCATTCTAGCACCCCCCCCTCGAGGCGGGCGGGAAACTGTGAATTTGGGTTCTGATGGGATTGGACGCGGAATCCCCGTTCCGGTTTCAGGAAATGCGACAAGGGGGACGGGAGGGGCGTATATAATGGGCTGGGAGTGGAGGACGAGCGATGAGCCAACTCTGGATGATGGTGGCGGTTCCGTTTCTGGCCCAGGCCGCGCCGGCCAACCCGGACCTCAAGTACGTCAAGGAGCAGGGCTTCTCCATCATGAAGCCCGTCAAGAACGAGGAATGGGGGTTCAAGGACAAGGGCTTCTACCAGGACTCCAAGGCGATCATCTACCACAAGGTCGACACGCTCACCATCGAGGTCCTGTCGTTCGTCCAGTTCGACGCGCTGACGAGCGGGAAGGTGTGGGACGCGAAGAAGCAGGCCGAGGCGGAGCTGGCGAAGTTCACCGGCAACACCCAGATCACGATCAACAGCAAGAAGGAACCCCATCAGGCGCGCCTGCCCATGGCCGGCGCCGGCAACGTCAACGCCTGGCACGTCACCGTCAACTACAAGGCCGAGGACGGGAAGGCGATGGACGCCCGCATCTGGACCTTCGTCGGTCGCGAGAGCCAGAACGCCTACATCGTCGCGATGATCGGCGAAGACGGCATGTACAAGAAGCACCAGAAGGCGGCGGACTTCATCTTCTCGACCCTCAAGATCTGGAAGATCCCGAAGTAGCCCCCTCTTCGAGGAATCCTCTACGGATTTCCGTGATCCGGCACTAAGATAGGGGCGTGAGCGCCGACGTCCCCCGCCGATCGAGCCCCTGGCCCCTCCTCGCCATCCTCCTCCTGGTCGGCCTCCTGTCGGCCTTCCTGGCCCTCCAGTGGACCAGGCGCGAGCCCGAGCCGATCACGTTCAAGCCCTCTCCGCCTCCCCCCGTCCCGCCCCAGACGACGACCGAGCCGACGCCTCCTCCGCCCGTCCCCGTGCGGGACCCCGACCGCGAGGAGTTCGAGCGGCGCGCAGCGCTCGCCCGGACGGCTCTCGAAGCCCGGAACTGGGACGCGGCGGAGGCCGAGATCGCGGCCGCCGCGAAGGCGAAAGATTCCCCGGAACTCCGGCCGCTCCGCGACGCCCTCGCCAAGGGGCGCAAGGAAGAGGAGGCCGCCCGCGCCGCGGAGGCGGCCCTCCAGGAGGCGCGCCGAAAGCAGGCGGAGGCCTTCGTCGCCCTCCAGGATCGGGTCGAGAAGGAACGGACCGAGAGCCATTGGGACGCCGCGATCGGCCTCCTCGAGGGCTTCGCCAAGGACTTTCCTGAGGCGCCCCGCGACGCCGCCTACGAACGCCTCCTGGACCGGTTCCGCCGGCTCCGCTCGGACGCCGACGCCGCCTTCACCGGCCTCATGGCGGAGGCGAGCCGACTCGCCGCCGCGGACCGGCACGGCCCCGCCCTCTCCCAGGCGGAAAAGGCCCTGGGCTATTTTCCCGAGCGCCGGGACCAGGTCGCGAAGTTCCGCGCCCAGGTCCAGGAGGCCCGCCTCCTCAAGGAGATGGTCCGCGTCCCCCAGGCCGACTGCTGGATCGGAAGCGACGCCCGCCCGGACGAGCAGCCGCTCCGCCAGGTCCGCCTCCCCGCGTTCTACATCGACCGCTACGAGGTGACGAACGAGGACTACCTGGCCTTCGTCTCGGCCACCCAGCACCCCGCTCCCCCGCACTGGGGAGCCTCCCGGAAGCCGCCCAAGGGCCGCGAACGCCACCCCGTCGTCTACGTCACCTTCGAGGACGCCGCCAAGTACGCCGCCTGGACGGGGAAGCGCCTCCCCAGCGCCGAGGAATGGGAGGTCGCCGCCCGCGGGCCCGACCGTCGCGAGTTCCCCTGGGGGAACGCGTTCGCCGAGAAGGAGAACGTCTTCGCCGCCAACTCCCTCGAGTACTGGCAGGTCCACAAGTCCCAGAGCCCCGGCACCACGCCCGTGGACCAGTTCGACGGACCCAACAGCGAAAGCGCCTTCCGCGTAATGGGGATGGGGGGGAACGTTTGGGAGTGGACCTCGACCGCGACCCCGGCCGGGTTCCGCGTCCTGAAGGGAGGTTCCTTCATGACGTCCAGGGCCGCCCTCCGCTGCGCCAACGTCTACCCCGAGAACCCCCGGCTGGGCCACCCGGACGTCGGGTTCCGCTGCGCCCGGGACCTCCCGTGAGCCCCCCCAACTCGCCGTCCGGGACCGTCCGCCCCGTCGAGCTCCGGGACCTCCCGGACCGCGAGCTCGTCTCCCGCTGCCAGCGCCAGGACGCCCAGGCCTTCAACGAGCTCGTCACCCGCCACCAGGACCGCGTCTACGGCGCCATCACCCGCTTCTGCGGGAACGCCGAGGACGCCTGCGACATCACCCAGCGCGCCTTCATCAACGCGTTCCGGAAGATCCAGGAGTTCAAGGGCGACTCCGCCTTCTCCACCTGGATCTACCGGATCGCGTTCAACCAGGCCGTCTCCTTCCGGCGCGAGAACCGGCGGCCGTCCGTCTCGATCTACTCCAAGGACGACGAGCTCGTCAACGAGCCCGTCGACGACCGGAGCCCCGCCGAGGGCATGGAGTCCCGGGAGACGCAGAAGAAGGTCCAGGAGGCCCTCGACCGCCTCGAGGAGGGCGACCGGCAGATCATCGTCCTCAAGGACCTCCAGGGAAACTCCTACGACGAGATCGCTTCCATCATGGGGATCCCCAAGGGGACCGTGCGCTCGCGCCTCCACCGCGCCCGGCTCGAGCTGAAGGCGAAGCTGAAGGAGATTATGGGAACCCTGAAGCAGGAACCCGCGTCATAGGGGCAGAATGAGCTGCGCGTTCGACAAGGAGAAGCTGACGGCCTTCTACGACGGCGAGCTCGACGCCGCCGGGAAGTCGGAGGTGGAGCGCCACATCTCGTCCTGCTCGGAGTGCCTCCGCGACCTGGGCGAGATCAAGTCGGCGTCGCTCCTCGTCAGGGAACTCCCGCGTCCCCGGGCGCCGCGGTCCATCGCGGAAGGCGTGTCCCGCGAGATCGCGGCGACGGGGCGCGTCCACTCGTTCTCGCGGAAGCGGAACCTGCTCCTCTGGGCCACGGCCGCCGCGGCGGGGCTCTTCGTCGCCGCGAACGTGATCTTCCTCGCGGGCGACCCGGCCGCGTCTCCCGGCCGGGATGACGCCTCCGCAATCGGCTACCTCCAGGCTCCCGCGCCCGAGAAGAAGGGACCCGGCGAGCGGGCGGACGGGCCCGCGAGGAGACCCGCCCCCGAGCCTCCGGCGGAGGGGAAGGCGAGGGACTCGGCGGACCTCGCGACCAAGGCCGAGCCCGCGAAGGACCCCCGGGATGGCGCGCGGCAGCTCGAGGAAGCGCGCAAGGCCGATGCCTTGCCGGCCGTGGCGAAGGTCGAGGAGAAGGCCAACGCCGAGAAGGCGCCCGCGCCTCCCCGGCCCGAGGCGCCGAAGCCCTCGGCTCCCGCCGCGCCCCCCGCCGCCGCCACCCCTCCTCCCGCTCCCGTCGCCGAGCCCCGGAACCGGGCCGAGTCCCGGTCGCTCGCCCAGGAGCGCGGCGAGGAGCTCCAGAAGCAGCGCGCCCAGGAGCTTGGCGCCGAACAGGCCGCCTCGGCCGTCCTGAACGTCAGGGTCGCCGCCTCCCAGGCCGCCAAGGTCCGGGCCCAGGTCGAGGAGATCATCGCCCGCCGCTACGCCCCCGCGCCCGGCGCCGAGGCAGGGGCGCGCCGCCTCGTCGAGCCCGAGGCCGCCAAGAAGCTCGCCGACGTCCGGCGCGAGTCCCTGGCCGGCCCCATCACCCTCGAGCTCACGCCCGCCCAGGCCGAGGAGCTCCGGCGGGAGATCGAGAAGGCCACCGGCACCCCGCTCGTCCTGGCGACCTCCTCCGACGCCTTCGGACGACTCCGGGGCGCCGCGGCCCCGGGCGGAAAGAGCGGCGCTCCCGAGACGGCCGACCGCGCCGCCGCCCCGCAGGCGGGCGGCTTCGCCAAGGCGCCTCCGCCCGCTCCCCCCTCGGACGAGCTCCGGCGCAAGAGCCCCGATCCGGGCGCGGCCCTCAAGGACCAGAAGGCCGCCACCGGCCAGCAGGCCCCCGCCCAGAAGAACGAGCTCGAGGAAAAGGAGAAGGACAAGGACAAGAACGCCAAGGAGACCGAGTCCGCCCACCTCCGCCAGGGCGAGACCCGCATCCGCATCGTCATCAACTTCCTCGAGGTCCCCGTCGCCGAAAAGAAGTAGCCTCAACGGCCCCCCTCCCCGCGTTGTTTAAGGGTCAGCATCAGGCGAGCGGGGTCTCTTCATGGCGAGCGTCCTCCTCCTCGGCTTCCTTCTCCAGGACTGGACCACGCTCCACAAGGACCCGCAGCGCTCGGGGTTCAGCCCGGAGGTCCTGGAGGGCCCCTACGAGCGGAAGTGGTACCGCGACTTCCACGACGAGATGATCGCCTCGCGCGTCGAGGCCATCGTGGCGGAAGGGAAGTGCTTCGTCGGCACCTTCGCCGGGAAGCTCCACGCGCTCGACGCGGCCGACGGGCGGACCGTCTGGACGTTCCAGGCGAAGGGGGCCGTCGGCCACTCGCCGGAGTACCGGGACGGCCGGCTCTACGTCGGCTCGGACGACGGGGCCCTCTATTGCCTGAAGGCGTCCGACGGCGGCCTCGTCTGGGCGTACGGGGCGGGCGCGGGCGTCTGGGTCGCGCCGCTCTCGGACGGCCGGAAGGTCTACTTCGGCGACCGGGCGGGGGTCTTCCACGCCGTGGACGCGGCGAGCGGCGAGCGTGCCTGGACGCTGGCCACGGGCGGGATGATCCTCAAGCCCGCCTCGCTCTCCGAGGACGGGAAGAGGATCGTGTTCGCCTCCGAGGACATGCACGTGTATTGCGCGGACGCGGAGGGCCGGCTCCTCTGGAAGTCGAAGAAGCTGCCGGGCCTCTCCACGCGCGACCAGGCGCCCACGATCTGGAAGGGCCTGGCGATCGTCCGCAGCGCCCCGGCGGACGGCTTTCACGAGGTGATGAACCGGAACCAGGACCTCCTGGCCCGCGTCCAGAAGGCGATCCCGCTCGGGGAGGCGGACAAGGTGATCAACGACAAGCACGGGGCCTACATTCTCCGCTACGACCCCGTCCGCGACCGGGCCGAGCAGGATGCCGTGGTCCGCTACCTGGACGAGAACCCCCACGATCGGACCTTCCACGCCCTCTCGCTCGAGGACGGGAAGGAGCCCTGGACGGCGCCCGTCTTCTACACCTCCGGCCTGCACAACCCTCCCACGGCGCCGACCTTCGATCCCCGGACCGGCGAGCTGTACACGTTCACGCGGACGAGCCTCGGCAACTGGAGCCGGGGCGTCCGGCCGTTCACGGGGCTGGGACGCGTCGACCGCGCGACCGGCCGGATCGAGAACCTCCGGCACGCCCACGGCGACGAGCCCGGATGGACGGACTTCGCCACGATCGGCGACGAGACCCAGTCGCTCAGCCTCATGGGGGGCGTCCTCCTCAGCACCCACCAGGGCACGATCGGCGGGGTCGACCTGAAGACCTGGAGGTGGCGGCCGATCCACAACGGGCGAGACACCTACGGAGGCATCTTCGGGCCGGGAGCCCTCCCGGGCGGCTGGGAGGCGGAGAAGAAGATGCAGCGCGAGGGATGGCTCGTCAATATGCCGAACGAGTGGCACGGCCCCGACAAGTCCATCCTCGCGGTCGCGGCCCGGCGCTTCTTCTGGGTCGCGGGCTCCCAGGTCGTCTGCTGGGGCGGCCCCGACATCCCTCGGGCGGAGACGGGCGGCGCGAAGGCGCCGCCGCCGATCCGGAAGCGGTTCGACCTCGTCGCGACCGGCGGCGGGAACCTCACGGCCGACCGGGTGGGGGGATTCGACGCGACGCTCGCCCGGCGTCGGGTGACCGCGGACCAGGTCCGGCCCTTCCTCGAGCCGCCGAAGACCGCGCCCTCGGAGGCCCCCGTCGCCAAGGCCCTCCGGGCCCGGCTGGACGCGGCGGTACGGGAGCTGGTCGAGGGAGGGCCCTGGGCCCCGTTCGTCGTCGAACTCGGCATCAGCCGGGAGGAGCGGCATTTCGACCGCCCCGGGCCGGCGGCGGCGATCGTGGCCCGCTCGATCCCTCACCTCTCGCCCGCGGTTGCGGCGAAGGCGCGCGCCTGGGTCGTCCGACCGATCCTGGAAGGAAAGCCCCGGGAGCTCTACGACCCGGGGCCCGGGATGAGGCGCTTCGCGGCCCAGCCGCTCCCGCCGGCGGCGACCGATCTCGATTCGGCCTGGGCGCGCGCCCACTACGCGGGGGCCTGGGAGGAGGTGCTCGCCGGAGAGGCGGAGCTCCGGAAGGCGTTCCAGGCGATCGGACCCGGGACGATCGATCCCCGCGCGAAGGACGCGGGGGCCGGGGCGAACGCGGAGATCGCGGCCTGCCTGGCCTACGCCCGGCTGATGAGGCGGGCGGGGAAGGACGCGGAGACCGAGCGGGCGCTCGAGAAGCTCGCGCTTCTCGTCGAGGAGCGGGCGCACTTCGAGCGGGCGGACACGAACTTCGTCCGGCAGGTCCGGGGAGCCCACTCGGGGTCCGTCCCGCGCTACCACGACCTGACGCCGGAGACCGCGGCGATGCTGCGGGCCTTCGCGGGGGACGAGTTCGGGCGGAACCTCCGGGCGCTCTCCGCCCAGCTCCCGGTCTGGCACCAGGCGTTCGCCGAGCGTATGGCCGGAGGCGAGAACTACACCCACACGCCGCTCCTGCCGCGGGGGCTTTTCGCGGCCCTGGCGGACGGCCTGGGGGCGCCGCCGGAGGAGCTGGCCTCCCGGCTCGACCAGCCCTGGTGCCGGGCGGACCTCTACTTCATCGAGAAGCTCTCGGCGGCGCTGCGGTCGCTCGACCGCTGAGGCCTCACGCCTCCGGGGTCGCGCGCAGGGGGAAGATCTCGAAGCGCTGGAGGTCGGCCTTGTACAGGAGGTTGAGAAGCAGGATCTCGCCGCAGGACGAACAGCGCATCCGCTTGTCGTAGAGCTCCCGGGGAGCCGTGAGGAAGACGCCGCAAGGGCAGCTGAAGGGGATCTTCAGGGGGGGGTCCTTCGGCCCGTCGCTCATGGCCAGGGAGTCGGGCGGTCCTTCCGTCTCGGCGTTCGGGTCCTCCCGGGCGGGGCCGGGCATGGCGGGGACGGTGGCGGTCTCGGCCTGGGAGGAGGGGACGAAGGGACGGTCGAGCCGCGTGGAGGCCTCCTGCCCTCCCTCCTCCACCAGCTCCGCCGTGGGGATGGGCTCGGCCTCCGAGGCGGGCTCTCCGGACGGCTTGGTCCGGTTATGCGCCTCGCGCGCGAGACGGCGGATGAAGCGCCGCGTCTTCTTCGATCTCATCCCCAGACCCTCACCCATTATACCCCATGAGCGGCGCGGAGGGGTTAGGGGGGCGCCCGGCCCGCGGGAGGGCCTGCGCGGGGAAGGGCCCTTTCGGGGACGGGGTCGTACCCGTAGCCGCCCCACGGCGCGCAGCGGAAGAGGCGTTTGAGCCCGAGCCAGGTCCCCTTGAACGCGCCATGGCTCCGGACGGCCCCGAGCATGTAGTTGGAGCAGCTGGGTTCGTACCGGCAGACGCGGGGAAGCAGGGGGGAAATCGTGAGCTGGTAGATGCGGACCGGGATGATGATGAGGAACCTCATCCGCCCCGGTGCCTCCTGACCAGGTTGAGGAGGACGAACTCCACTTGAGGGCGCTTGAGGTCGCCCGGCGGCTGCGTCGGGACGGCCACGATGTCGAGGCCGGGGCCGATCCGGGCCTTGTTCCGGCGGAAGGACTCCCGCAGGAGGCGCTTCCACCGGTTCCGGAGGACGGCGGTGCAGACGCGCCGGGGGACGCTCACGGTGAAGCGGGAGAAGGGGAGGGCGTTGGGCCGGAGGTGCACCCTGAAGAACTTCGCGTGGAGCCGGCGGCCCTGGCGGTAGACCTCGTCGATGTCCTTCTGCCGGGTGAGCCGCTCCGCGCGCGGGAGGCCCTGGTCCATGCCCCGATGATAGCCGGGCCCCCTCCCGGCCCGGAACCCATTTTTAATGTAACACTCGGCCGGGTCCGGCGTCCCAAGGTCATGAGCCAAGAGAAGAAGAAGCGCCGCTGGGTCCGCGACGCCCTCAAGTACGCCGCCTGCGCCGGGATGCTCGCCCTGGCGTGGTGGCTCTGGGAACGCAACCTCGGGCCGGAGATCCGGGAGGTCCTCTTCCCGAAGCCCCGCCCCGCCGCCGAGTCCCGCGAGGCCGTCCAGGCTCCGCTCCCGAATTCCCGGTAGGACGCCCCGCCCGGTCTAATCCGTGAATCGACCGGGGGATTGTGCTACCATCCCCCGCCATGTCGGACGAACGCGAGGAGCGCCTCAAGCGCCTCGACGCCCTCCGCGCGATCGGGGTCGACCCCTTCGGGAAGCGATTCGATGGCGCCACCCCCGCCGGTCGCCTCGTCTCCGGGTTCGCCGAGCTCGAGAACAAGCCCGTCTCGGCCGCCGGCCGCGTCAGCGCCCTCCGATCGATGGGGAAGGCGGCCTTCCTCGACGTCCGCGACTGGAGCGGCAAGGTCCAGGTCCACGCGAAGAAGGACAAGCTGGGCGCCGCCTGGGCGGCCTTCGAGAACGTCCACATCGGCGACCTGGTCGCCTTCACGGGGCCCCTCGGGAAGTCGAAGACGGGCGAGATCACCGTGTTCGCCGAGGGCTTCGCGCTCCTGGCCAAGGCCCTCCGACCGCTTCCCGAGAAGTGGCACGGCCTGAGCGACCCCGAGATCCGCTACCGGCAGCGCTACCTCGACCTGATCGCCAATCCCGACGTCCTCCAGAAGTTCCTGAAGCGCGCCCGGATCGTCTCCCTCATGCGCCGCTTCCTCGACGGGCGCGGCTACGTCGAGGTCGAGACCCCCATGATGCACTCGATCCCGGGCGGCGCCGCCGCGCGCCCGTTCCAGACGCACCACAACGCGCTCGACATGGACCTCTTCCTGCGGATCGCCCTCGAGATCCCCCTCAAGAAGCTCCTGGTCGGCGGCATCGAGAAGGTCTACGAGATCGGCCGCGTCTTCCGGAACGAGGGGATCGACACCCAGCACAACCCCGAGTTCACCATGGTGGAGCTCTACCACGCCTACGGCGACCTCCGCACCATGATGGAGCTGGTCGAGACCCTGGTCGTCTCGCTGGCCCGGGAGGTCGCCGGCGGGACGAAGCTCCCCTTCGGCGAGCGGACGATCGACCTCAGCCCGCCCTGGCCCCGGAAGGACTTCTGCGAACTCCTCCGCGAGAAGGCGGGGGTCGACCCGACCGACCTCCCGGCCTGCGTCCGGAAGCTCGAGGAACGGCACGTCCCGCTCCCGCCCAATTCAGGCAAGGTCGAGATCCTGGACGAGCTCTTCGGCGAGTTCGTCCAGCCGGCCCTCCAGGACGCCTGTTTCGTCGTCAACCAGCCGATCGAGATGACCCCCCTCTGCCGGGAGCTCCCCGACCGCCCCGGCTTCGCCGACCGCTTCGAGCTCTACGCCGCGGGCTTCGAGCTTTCGAACGCCTACACCGAATTGAACGACCCGATCGAGCAGCGCAAGCGTCTTATCGATCAGGCGGGCGGCGACGAGATGGCCCGGCAGGGGAAGCTGGACGAGGACTTCCTCCTCGCCCTCGAGCACGGGATGCCCCCCGCGGGCGGGATCGGGATCGGCGTGGACCGGCTCGTGATGCTGCTCACGAACAACCCGTCCATCCGCGAGGTGATCCTCTTTCCCCTCATGCGCGAGCAGTCTTGAGGGACGAAGGGACTCCGGACCCGGGACTCTGGACCGTGCACTCGGGACTGTAAATGTACAAGCTGTTCATGGCGTTCCGGTACCTCCGGGCGCACAAGATCATCTACTTCTCCATCGCCGGCGTCGCCATCGGCATCATGACGATGGTCATCGTGATCTCCGTGATGGCCGGCTTCTCGCGGGACATGCGGGCCCGGATCCGCGGGATGCAGGCCCATATCGTCGTCAGCCCCGTCGCCATGACCCAGTGGATCGCCGACTACGACGAGCTCTGCGCCCGGATCCAGAGGCTGCCCGGGGTGGAGGCCGCCGCGCCCCGGATCGAGTGGGAGGCGTGGCTCGGACGGCAGGGGGACTTCCGGGACGTCCACATCGTCGGCATCGACCCCGAACGCGAGCGGCAGGTGAGCGACCTCGAGGTCTATTTCCTCCAGGGCTCGAAGCGGAACTTCGACTTCCAGGACGACTACGGCCGCGAGACCCGCTGGCCGGGCGTGGTGCTCGGGGCCGAGATCCGGACGGGCGGCGGGCCGATGGGCCTCATGACCGCCCGGCAGGCCAACACTCCGGCTTTCTTCGCCAAGGACTTCGATTCCGTGGGTTACTTCCGCTCGGGGATGACCGAGTACGACTCGAAGTACGTGTTCATGGACCTCCGCGCGGCCCAGGACTTCCTCAAGGTCGGGGCCTCGGAGGAGGGCCGCGCCCTCGTGAATTCCGTCGCGATCGCCGTGAAGGACTACGCGAACGAGGGGCGCCGCGTCCGGAACGCCATCCTCCAGGCCCTCCACGCCCATGACCCCTGCGACAACCCCGGGTTCCACTCGGAGCTCTCCCGCTGCGGGCGCTTCCAGGTCCTCACCTGGGAGCAGACGCGTCGCGTCCTCCTCCAGGCGGTCGAGGTGGAGAAGGGCATCCAGATGCTCCTCCTCTTCCTGATCGTCCTCGTCGCGGGCTTCAACATCATCGCGATCTACACGCTCGTCGTCCGTTCCAAGACGCGCGACATCGGCATCCTCCGGGCGCTCGGCGCCACCGAGGGGGGCGTGACCACCGTCTTCCTCGTGAGCGGGGGCCTCTGCGGCCTCTTCGGCTCGTTCTTCGGGATCGCGCTCGGGCTCCTCTTCTCCTTCAACCTGAACGAGATCGAGGACTTCATTCGCGTGGTCTCTCGGGAGATCAACCGATCCCCGGCCGGGACGCAGTGGGCCTCGGCGCTCTCCCTCGGACTGGCCATCCTCGCCGTCATCTGGGCCTGGGTCGGATTCTACCGGGACCGGCCCTCCTTCCCCTGGCTCCGGGCGGGGATCTCGACCCTCTTCCTGGGGGCCGCCCTCTACTTCTCCACGCCCTGGCTGGCCGAATACCGCGTGATAGACCAGCACGACCCGGAGTGGGGGCCGGCGAGCCGCTGGGTGGCGCTCGGGGCCATCTCGGGCGGGTGGGCGCTCTTCATGCTGGCCTGGCGCTTCCTCGCCCCCTACCGGCGGCGGCCGAGCTGGGTCTTCTTCGGGTTCGGGGGGACGGTCGTCCTGATCGGGTACCTGCTCTTCCTCCTCACCCCGTTCGCGATCTCGGGGCTCATCCTCATGAACCGGCCCGACTACGGCTGGCGGGGCCTCGAGCTCTTTCCGAAGACGATCTACTACCTCGACCGGATCCCCGTCTACGTGGACACCCAGGCGCTCGGATACATCGTCGCCGTGACCCTCGCCGTCAGCATCGTCTTCTCGATCTACCCGGCCCTCCGCGCTGCCACGGCCAACCCCATCGAGGCGATCCGGGATGAATGACTTCCTGCGGACGCTGGACCTCGTCAAGGAGTACCCGAGCGGCGAGGGGACGCTCACGGTCCTCAAGGGCGTCTCGGTCTCGATCGAGGAGGGACGGATCACCGCGATCGTGGGGCCCTCCGGCGCGGGGAAGTCCACGCTCCTCCATCTCCTCGGGTTCCTCGACCGCCCCACGTCCGGCGACGTCGTCTACCGCGGCCAGCGGCTCTCGTCCGTGGACCGGGTGCGCCAGGCCGAGCTCCGGAACGCGAAGTTCGGCTTCGTCTTCCAGATGTACCACCTGCTCCCGGAGCTGACGGCGCTCGAGAACACGCTCATCCCGCTCATGATCCGCCACTCCGCGGGGGAGTGGCTCCCGAACCGCGGGACCCTCCACCGGAGGGGCCGGGAGCTCCTGGAGAAGCTGGGCCTGGGCGGCCGCCTCCACCACCTGCCTTCCCAGCTCTCCGGCGGCGAGCGCCAGCGCGTGGCGATCGCGCGCGCCCTGATCGGGGACCCCGACGTCGTCTTCTGCGACGAGCCCACCGGCAACCTGGACGCCGCCACGTCCCGCGAGATCGAGGCCCTGATCGTGGGGCTCTCGAAGGAGACCGGGAAGACCTTCCTCGTCGTCACCCACGACCCGAGCGTGGCCGCCGTCGCCCACCGCCAGCTCCGGCTCGTGGACGGCCGCTTTGTCGGGTAGAGAGTCCAGAGTCCACAGTCCAGAGTCCACGGTCGGATTCCCCCCTGCCCCCCGGGGGGGGGAGGATGCGGACTGCCGACCGGGGGCCCGAGCCCGCGTGTATAATGGGTCTTCGACATGCCGAGGCCGGGAGCGGGGGTCGAGTGGATCGTGGACGTCTCCCGGTGCCGTCCGAGCGTCCTCCGGCACCGCGCGCGCCTCGAGTCGCTCTTCCGCCGCCTCGTCCGGGAGCTCGGGCTCCGCCCGGTGGGGAAGCCCTCGTGGCACCGCTTTCCCCGGACGGGGGGGCTGACGGGCGCGTGGATCCTCGCGGAGTCGCACCTGACGATCCACACGTTCCCCGAGCACGCGAGCTGCTGCCTCAACCTCTTCTGCTGCTCGCGGCGCGCGGGGCCCCCGTGGAAGCGGGCGCTCGAGGGCCTCGGCGCGGGTCGGAAGGTGCGGGTGAGGCGGGTCGTGCGGACCTATCGAGGGGCGGGCGCCCCATGCTGAACGCCTCCTGCCCCTCCTGCGGGGCCCCGATCGCCTTCGTCAACAAGGCGTCGCTCATCGCCGTCTGCGCCCATTGCGGCAACTCCGTGCTCCGGGAGGACATCAACCTCCGGACGCTGGGGGTCGTCGCGGAGCTCCAGGACGACGGCTCCGTGATCGAGCTCGGGACCTCCGGGGCGTACCGCGACCGCGGGTTCCGCGTCGTGGGGCGGATCCAGCGGTCCTACGCGCGCGGCTTCTGGAACGACTGGTTTCTCGCGTTCGACTCGGGCGAGCCGGGATGGCTTTCGGAGGCGATGGGCTTCACCAGCATCCTCTTCGAGACGGTCCCGGACGCTCCCGTGCCTCCGCTCGAAAAGATGGACCTGGGGCGCACCGTTCGGATCCGCGGTGAAACCCACTGGGTGAAGAGCATCCTCCAGGGCGAGTGCGCGGGAGTCGAGGGGGAGCTTCCCTTCCGGTTCGGGGGGCCCACGTCCGGCACCTTCGTGGACCTGGCCGCCGAGCGCCGGCGCTGCGCGACGATCTCCTACGTCGGGTCCTCGGTCCGGACCCTGGCGGGGGAGTACGTGCCGTTCGACGCGCTCAAGCTCCGCGACATCCGCCGGCCGGAGAACTGGTAGATGGCGCTCTCCCGGAAGACGGTCCCGCGGCCGGGGTCCTTCAAGTGTCCCCAGTGCGGGGGCCCCGTCACCCTCCGGCATCCGGAGCGGTCCATGTCCGTCGTCTGCCCCAACTGCCAGTCGGTCCTCGACACCTCCACGCCGCAGGTCCACCTGGTCCAGCAGTACGCCAACAAGATCAAGCTCAAGCCGCGCATCCCGCTCGGAGCGAGGGCGAAGCTCCGGGGGATCGAGTCGGAGGTCGTGGGCTTCATGCGCCGCGGCGGCTCCGTGGAGGGCTACGCGTTCCATTGGGACGAGTACCTGCTCTACAATCCCTTCCTCGGGTACCGCTTCCTGGCGGAGACGCAGACCGGGTGGCAGCTCACGGCCATGACGAACGAGGTGCCCCGCCCTCCGTCGGAGCATCCCGGCGAGGTGGTCGTGGGGGGGCGCTCCCACCGGCTGGTGGAGACGTACACCGCCCGCGTCAGCTTCGTGCTCGGCGAGTTCTACTGGCAGGTGAGCGTGGGCGAGGCGGTCCGCTGCATCGACTACAAGGATCGCCCCTCCATGGTGATGGCGGAGGTGACGGAGGAGGAGTACATCTGGTCGTCGGGGACGGAGCTGCCGGCCGCGGAGGTATGGGCCGCCTTCAAGCTCGAGGGCGCTCCCCCGGCCTATTCGGAGCCGGAGGACGAAGGCTCGGACGCGAAGGGTTCGGCGGCCCTGACCATCATCGTCGTCGTGATCATCCTTCTCGTTGCGGTGGTCGTGATCTTCGGCGATTCGGACGGGGGTTCCGGATCGGGAGGCTTCTTCGTGGGAGGAAAGTGAGCATGAGAGAGTTCCTGCACGCGTACCCGCTGCTCGCGGTCCTGGTCTACGCGGCCGGCGGGATCCTGATCCTCGCGGCGGCGTACTTCGTGATCGACCGCCTGACGCCCGGCCACCTCTCGAAGACCATCTTCGAGGAGAAGAACACGGCGGCCGCGATGGTGGTGTCGGCGGCGCTCGTCGGGGTCGCGATCATCATCGCCTCGAGCATCGTCGGCTGATCCCGTGACGCTCGCGCTCTACCTGACGGTCTTCCTGATCGCGACGTGCGGGCTCGTCTACGAGCTGGCGGCGGCGGCGCTGGCGAGCTACCTGCTCGGGGACACGGTCACCCAGTTCTCGACGGTCATCGGCGTCTACCTCTTCGCGATGGGCGTGGGGTCGTACCTCTCGCGCTTCATCGAGCGGGACCTCCTGGGCCGCTTCGTCCGGATCGAGCTCCTGGTGGGCCTCGTGGGCGGCTCGTCGGTGGCGGCGCTCTTCGTCGTCTTCGGCCGGTCGGGCAGCGTACGGGCCGCGCTCTACCCGCTGGTCGGCGCGGTGGGGATCCTGGTGGGCCTGGAGATCCCCCTCCTCATCCGGATCCTCAAGGACCGCCTCGAGTTGCGCGACCTGGTCGCCCACGTCCTGACCTTCGACTACGTCGGGGCGCTGGCGGCGTCGCTGCTCTTCCCCCTCGTCCTGGTCCCGCAGCTCGGGCTGACCGCCTCGTGCTTCCTCTTCGGGTGCGTGAACGTCGCGGTCGGGCTCTGGTCGATCTGGCTCTTCCGCGATTTCATCCGCCGCCCCCGCCGCCTGGCCCTCCAGGGGACGGCCGCCCTCGCGTTCCTCGCGGCCGGCTTCTGCCTGTCGGGGAGGCTCACGACGGCCGTGGAAGGCCGGATCTTCGGGGCCGAGGTGATCGGGGCGGTGTCGTCGCCGTACCAGCGGATCGTCGTGACGCGGCGGGACGATGACGTCCGCCTCTACCTCAACGGCCACCTCCAGTTCAGCTCCGAGGACGAGTACCGCTACCACGAGGCGCTCGTCCACCCCGGCCTGGCCGCCCGGCCGGGGGCGCGACGGGCGCTCGTCCTGGGGGGCGGCGACGGCCTGGCCGTCCGCGAGATCCTCCGCCACCCGAACATCGAGTCGGTGACGCTCGTGGACCTCGACCCCGCCGTCACGGGGCTCTTCCGGGACAACGAGATCCTGTCCCGGCTGAACGGGGGCTCGATCCGCCACCCCAAGGTGACCGTCGTGAACGCCGACGCCTTCCACTGGGTCGGCGAGGCGCGCGACCTCTTCGACTTCGTCGTGGCCGACTTCCCCGACCCGAGCTCCTATTCGGTGGGGAAGCTCTATACGACGACCTTCTACCGGGCGCTGGCCAGGCTCCTCGCTCCCGATGGGCTCGCGGCGGTGCAGGCCACCTCGCCCCTTTCGGCGCGGCAGTCCTACTGGTGCGTCGTGGAGACGATCCGGGCGGCGGGCCTCCGCGCGGTGCCGTACCACGCCTACGTCCCCTCGATGGACGAGTGGGGCTTCGTCCTGGCGTCCCGGGCGCCGTACGAGCGGCCGGAGCGGCTGCCGGACGGCCTGCGCTTCCTGGACGAGGCCGGGCTGCGCTCGATCTTCGAGTTCCCCCCGGACATGCGGCCCCTCCCGGTCGAGCCCAACCGCCTGGACAGCCAGGTCCTCGTCCGCTACTACGCCGGCGAGTGGCGATGAGGAGGTGGACGCGCCGGGCCTTCGTCGGCGCGGGCGTGGGAGCCGCGGCGGCCGCGTCCGCCCCCTTCGTCCTCACCCGGCGGGCCGTCGCCGGGTCCATCGTCGGGGCCTCGATGGAGACGGCCCACCGGCTCCGCGCGCGGGATTTCCCCCCGCCGTCCCGCCGGATCGAGGTGCCCGTGGCGATCCTGGGCGGGGGCATCGCGGGCCTCGGGGCGGCCTGGAGGCTCGACCGGTCGGGCGCCGGGGACTTCCTCCTCTTCGAGTTGGAGGACTCGGCCGGCGGGAACGCGAGGAGCGGCCGGAACGGGGTCTCCGCCTACCCGTGGGGGGCGCACTACGTCCCGGTCCCGAACGCGGAGTCGCGCGCGGTCCTGGACCTCTTCCGGGACCTGGGCGTCATCACGGGGGCGGACGGCGCGGGCCGGCCGGTCTACGACGAGCGCTTCCTCTGCTTCGCCCCGCAGGAGAGGATCTTCGCGGAGGGCGAGTGGGAGGAGGGGATCTTCCCCCGGCGGGGCGCCTCCCGGGAGGACCTGGACCAGCTTCGCGACTTCGGCCAAGCGATGGAGGAGTGGCGGCGGAAGGAGGTCTTCCGGATCCCCCTCGACCTGAGCGAGCGCGACCCGGAGATCCTGGCGCTGGACCGGGTCTCGATGGAGGAGTTCCTTCGCCGGAACGGCTGGACCTCGCCGCGGCTCCGGTGGTACGTCGAGTACGGCTGCCGAGACGACTACGGCTGCGTCCTTTCGACCACGTCCGCCTGGGCCGGCCTCCACTACTTCGCGAGCCGCCGGGGCCCGGATCCGGCGGACGGCGGTACGCCGGTGCTCACCTGGCCGGAGGGGAACGGCTGGATCGTCGCCCGGATCGCGGAGCGCCTGGGGAGCCGCCTCCGCTGCGGGTGGCTCGTCACGCGCGTCGCGCCCGGGAGCGACGGCGTCCGGGTGGAGGTCTTCGACGCCGCCCGCGGCGATTCGGTCGAGGTCGCCTGCCGTTTCGCGATCCTGGCGCTCCCGCGCTTCGTCGCGGCGCACGTGGTCGAGCCCTGGCGCGCGTCACCGCCCGACTGGATGCCGGCCTTCACCTACGCGCCCTGGATGGTGGCGAACCTGACCGTCGACCGGGTGCCCGCCGGCCGCGGCTTCGAGCCCGCGTGGGACAACGTGATCCACGGGTCGGAGTCGCTGGGCTACGTCGTGGCCACGCACCAGTCGCTGTCGACGGCGCCGGGCCCGAGCGTCCTCACGTACTACCGGCCGTTCACGGGGCCCGATCCGGGGGAGGAGCGGCGGAGGATGGCGTCCCGCTCGTGGGCGGACTGGCGGGACGAGATCCTCGCGGACCTCTCGAGGGCGCACCCCGACGTCGCCTCGCTCGTCCGGACCATCGACGTGATGCGATGGGGCCACGCGATGATCCGCCCGGCGCCGGGGTTCATCTGGGGCGAGGGCCGCCGCCGGGCCGCCGAGCCGCTCGGCGCGCTCCACTTCGCCCACTCCGACCTGAGCGGCCTCTCGCTCTTCGAGGAGGCGCTGGACCGCGGGGTCTCCGCCGCGGATTCGGTCCTCCGACGCCTCCGCTGAGGGCCCGGGGGCCCGGACTGTGGACGGATCCCCGCCCACTCTCTATCATCTCGTCGTGGCCCACATCGTCGTCAAGACCGGCCCCAACAAGGGGAAGCGCTTCGAGATCGGGGACGCCCCGATCACCGTGGGGCGCGACGAGAGCCAGGTCATCCAGATCCTCGACCAGGGCGTCTCGCGCGGCCACGCCGAGATCTTCCGCCTCGGGGAGATGTGCTTCGTCCGGGACCTCAACTCCACGAACGGCACGTACGTGAACGACGTCAAGGTGTCCGAGGAGTCCCTGAAGGCCGGGGACGAGCTCCTGATCGGGACCACGGTCCTGGCGTTCATGGACGAGAATCCCGCCCAGGCGGGCGCCGGCGGGACCGTGGAGTTCGAGGGGGACGAGGGGGCCAAGATCGAGACCACGACCGTCGAGCTCAAGGTCGAGGGGCAGGCCGCCGCCGGGAAGGTCCTGGGCCAGGAAGTGCGGTCCCGCAACATCACCCTCACGAACCAGGTGGGGCGGATCCTCCGTGGCCCGGGCGACTTCCGCGCCATGACCGAGAAGACCCTCGAGCTCCTGGCCGGGGCGGTGGGCGCGAGCCAGGCCTACCTCTTCGGGATCGGGGAGGACGGGACCTTCGTGCCGCGGGCGGTGGTCGAGGTCGAGGAGTCCGGCGCGGAGAAGAAAGTGAGCCGGACCATCGCCAACCGCGTCCGGCAGGCCGGGATGCCGCTCCTGACCTCGGACGCGACGCTCGACGGCCGCTTCTCCCTGTCCGAGAGCATCATCCTGAAGCGGATCAAGTCCGTCATCTGCGTCCCCGTGATGGCGGGCGAGAGGGTCGAGGGACTCCTCTACTTCCACTCCAGCAAGGTCGACCACACGCTCACGGTCGAGGATCTCGAGCTCGTCACCTCGGTGGCCCTCCAGCTCTCTCTCGCCGCGGCCCAGGCCGGCGGGATGGAGCGCCTGCGGAAGGGGCTCATGGGGACGGTGCGGGCCCTCGTCGACGCCATCGAGGCCGCCGACCCGCGCGAGCAGGGCCACGCCCGGCGCACGGCCGAATACGCCGCCGTCCTGGCCGCGCAGATGGATTTTCCCGAGGAGGACGTCTTCCGGACCCGGCTGGCGGGCCTCCTCCACGACGTGGGGAAGCTCACCGTGCGGCAGGCCGACCCCCGGGCGACGCCGGAGGAGGTCCGGGCGCGGCACGTCGAGGCCGGCGAGCGGCTCCTCACCAGCATCGAGGACTTCGAGAAGGTGCTCCCGGGGATCCGCTATCACCACGAGCGCGCGGACGGGAGCGGCTTTCCCTACCGCGTCCGGAACGCCGAGCTCCCCCCGATGGCCCGGGTCATCATCGTGGCCAACGCCTTCGACAACGCCTGCTCGGGGGGCGGGACCGGGGGCGCCGCGCGATCCCCCAGGGACGTGGTGAAGGAGATGGCCCAGCTCGGGGGGAAGGAGTTCGACGACGACGTGATCCGGGCCCTGGTCCTCTGCCACCGGAACGGCTCCCTCTACGGCGGCGCGCGCCCGTAGGGTGACGGGTGAGGCCGGGAGAGCCGCCGAGATGACGCCCAGGACGCTCGTCCCGTTCGACCTGGCCCGGCTGCCGGCGCTGGACGCCGACGTCCTCATCATCGGGTCCGGCTCCGCGGCCCTCCGCGCGGCGATCGAGGCGGCGCGCGCCCGGCGCCGCGTCCTCATCGTCACCAAGAAGGGCCGCGTCGACTGCAACTCCTTCTACGCCCAGGGGGGGATCGCGGCGGCGATCGGGGAGCACGACAGCGCCGAGTCGCACATCCGCGACACGCTCGCCGTGGGCTGCGGGCTGTCGGACCGGCCGATCGTCGAGGTCGTGGTGCGCGAGGGCGCGGAGCGGGTGCGGGAGCTCCTCGAGTGGGGGGCGCCCTTCGACCGGGACGGCCGGCGCCTCTCGTTCGGCCTGGAGGGGGGGCACTCGATCTCGCGGGTCCTCCACCGGGGGGACGAGACGGGGGCGATGCTGGAGCGCGAGCTGCTCCGGCACGTCCGGTCCCGGATCGTGGAGGACTGCTTCGCGCTCGACCTCGTGACCGACGGGGGCGCCTGCTGGGGGGCGGCGGCGGCGCACCCGAAGAAGGGGCTCCTCTGGATCCGCGCGCCCCGCACGATCCTGGCCACGGGCGGACTGGGACAGATCTACCGGGAGACGACCAATCCCTCCGTCGCCACGGGAGACGGCGTGGCCATGGCCTGGCGGGCCGGCGCCGAGCTCATGGACATGGAGTTCATGCAGTTCCATCCGACGACCCTCTACCTGGCCGGCGCCACCCGCGCCCTGATCAGCGAGGCGGTCCGGGGGGCCGGCGCCCGCCTCCGCGACCGGAAGGGCCGCGCGTTCATGAAGGACTACCACGCGATGGCGGAGCTCGCGCCCCGGGACGTCGTCTCCCGGTCCATCCTCCGGCACATGCTGGCCACCCGGGACACGCAGGTCTACCTCGACGCCCGCTCCGTGAAGGGGCTTCCCCGGAAGTTCCCCTCCCTCGAGCGCCTCTGCCGGCAGTACGGGCTCGATCCCGCGAGAGACCTGATCCCCGTCCGACCCGCCGCCCACTACATGGTCGGCGGCGTGCGCACGGACGAGTGGGGCCGGACGAGCGTCCGGAACCTCTTCGCGTGCGGCGAGGTCGCGGCCGCCGGCTTCCACGGGGCCAACCGTCTGGCCTCGAACTCCCTCCTCGAGTGCCTGGTCTTCGGGAAGCGGGCGGGGGACGTGGCCGCGCAGGAGGCGGGAGAGCGCGTGCCCCGCTTCTCCTTCCGTTCGCCCCGGCGGCGCCTCTTCGGGACCGGCCTGGACCTCGAGGACATCCGCAACTCGCTCCGGAACGTGATGTGGTTCAAGGTCGGCATCGAGCGGGACGCCGAGGGGCTCCGCTACGCGATGGACTCGATCGACCTCTGGTCCCGCTACGTCCTGGACCGCGTCTTCGACGACCCCGGCGGCTGGGAGCTCCAGAACATGCTCGTCCTCGGCCGCCTCATGGCCCAGGCGGCGCTCCGGAGGCGCGAGAGCCGCGGGGTCCACTTCCGGAAGGACTTCCAGAAGACCGACGACCGCCGCTGGGCCAAGCACCTCGTCTGGAGGAAGAACGGAAGACCGTCCGAAGGGTCTGTTCCGGCGGAGCGCCAGAAACGGTAGACTGGGCGAGCGACGATGGCCGACACCTTCCGCCGCAAGATGACCGCGTTCGAGGAGGTCAACTGGCAGTACTCCAAGGCCGCCGAGCTCCTCGGGATCCCGCCCCAGCACCAGTCGATCCTCCGGAACTGCTACCGGGAGCTCAAGGTCCAGATCACCCTCCACCGGGACGACGGGCGGCTCGAGGAGTACTACGGCTTCCGCGTCCAGCACAACGGGGCCCGCGGCCCGTACAAGGGGGGCATCCGGTACCACCCGAGCGTGGACATGGACGAGGTCCGCGCCCTCGCCTCCCTCATGACCTGGAAGACGGCCCTCGTCAACCTGCCCTACGGCGGGGCGAAGGGCGGGGTGAACTGCGATCCCCGCACGATGTCCGAGAAGGAGCTCCAGACGCTCACCCGCACCTTCGCGCGGAAGATCGACATGGCCCTGGGGCCCTACCGCGACATCCCCGCCCCGGACATGGGCACGAACGCCAAGGTGATGACCTGGGTCATGGACGAGTACGGCCGGAAGCACGGGTACACGCCCGCGATCGTCACCGGCAAGCCGGTCCCGCTCGGCGGGTCGCGCGGCCGCGAGTCGGCCACGGGCCTGGGGGTCTTCTACATCGCCCAGAGGGCCTGCCGCGACCACGGGATCGAGCTGCGGGGCGCCCGCGTGGTCGTCCAGGGCTTCGGGAACGTCGGCTCCTGGGTCTGCCGCTTCCTCCACGAGGCCGGGGCCCGGATCGTGGCCGTGGCCGACGCGGACGGCGCCGTCCGGAACGACCGAGGGCTCGACATTCCCGCCCTCCTCGCCCACGCCGAGGACCGTCACAGCGTGGCCGGCTTTCCCGCGGGCGACGCCTGGCCGGGCGAGCGGCTCTTCGAGGTGCCCTGCGAGATCCTGGTCCCCGCCGCGCTCGGCGGCGTCGTCACGGACGCGAACGCCGGGTCGATCGACGCGAAGCTCGTCGTCGAGGGGGCCAACAACCCGATCAATCCCCACGCCGACCACATCCTGGCCGAGAAGGGGATCCCCGTGGTGCCCGACATCCTGGCCAACGCCGGGGGCGTGACGGTCTCCTACTTCGAGTGGACGCAGAACCTCCAGCAGTTCTACTGGGAGGAGGGCGAGATCCGCCAGAAGCTCGAGGCCGTGATGGACCGCGCCTACCAGGAGGTCTCGGGCATGGCGAAGAAGCGCCAGGTCCCGCTCCGCCGCGCCGCCTTCATGGTGGCCATCCAGCGGGTCTACGAGGCGGTCCAGCTCCGGGGGATCTGAGGGGCAGTTACCAGTTACCGGTTACCAGTTACCAGCTACCAGTTGCCAGTAACCAGTAACCAGTTGCCAGCTACCGGTCGCCAGTTGCCGGTTGCCGGTGGACAGAGGACGGGGCGCCGGAGCTTCCGGAAGGGAGTACACTAGGGTCATGCTCGAGGAAGGCGGGACCACCTACAACACCACGGCCGTCAACGAGAGCTCCGTCCGGAAGATCAAGCCCCCCCGGGTGCTGTTCGCGGTCCTGATCGGCCTGACCTTCTGCCTGATGGTGGGGGCGAGCTGGGTTTCGCGCAACCAGCAGGAGGCGCTCGCGGCCCTTGAGCTCAAGGACCTCCCGATCCCGGCCGAGCTGGTCCTCCGCGTCGCGGCCTTCCTCGTGACGCCCCTCGGGATCGCGATCTCGATCTTCTCCGTGGTGACGCTCACGCTCCTGACCCTCAAGGGCCTGCTCGACCGCTTTCTCAAGCTCCTGGTGGGATTGAACGTGGCCTGGCTGATCGTGTTCATCCTGGCTACGGCCGTTACTTGGTCCAGCCTCATCGGGATCGCCGGGCCCCTCCGGAAGGGACCCTGAGCCGTCCGGCCAGCTCCAGCCCCAGGATCAAGGCCAGCGCCGGGGCCATGAGGAGGACCGTCTCCTCGGGCGCGTACGCGCCGAGCTCGACCGTGTCCATCGAGAACGGGAACGCCCAGGCGATCACGCCAGAGCCCAGGTAGTCCTTCCCCAGGTCGACCAGCACGTGGAGGTACGAGCCGCCGAGGAGGGCCAGGAAGGCCCGCTTCCGCCACTCCTCCTCGAAGAGGAGCGCCGCCGCGTAGCAGATCGGGACGAGCCCCAGCGGCGAGTGGGTCGGCTCGCAGAACCAGGTCGAGGCTCCCCAGAAGTAGAGCGCGCCCTTGTAGAGGACGTCCGGGAGGCAGACTCCGACGTAGAGCAGGGCGCGGAGGCGGCCGTCCCGGAGCGCCCGGGCGGAGAGCGCCGCGCTGGCCGCGTGGACGAGGAGGTCGGCCATCAGGCGTCTCCCTCCACGTCCGCCGCCCCGGGCCGGAACCGGAAACGCCGGAAGAAGTTCGCGGCGACGAGCGCCAGGACGACGATCGAGACCGCCTCGGCGATCCATCGCGTCCCCCCGAGGGGCCCGATCCTCCGCCACTCGCCGAGGCGGAGGCGGGGGCCCGCGGCCTCGAAGGTCCCGGCCACGCCCACCGTGTCCCCCGGGCGGACTTCCGCGCGCCCCGCCACGCGGAAGGGGAGGCCCTCCGTCTCGAGGACGAAGCCCTCCGCGTCGGCGGAGGCGACCCGGGCGGCCGGGATCCAGATCCGCGCCCCGTCCCAGCGCTCGGGCTGGGCGAGGCAGCGCCAGGGGGCGGGATTGACGAGGCTCCCGCGCGCGCCCGAGAGGGCCCCCAGGGCCAGGACGAGCGCGAGCGCGCCCCCCAGCTTCCACCCGTAGCGCCTATTGCCGAACACGGCGGAGCCTCCGCTCGAGAAGCCACGCCCCGACCAGGATCGCCGCGTCGATCGGAAGGAGCAGGATCACGTTTTCCGGGTCGACCAGCCCGAGCTGGAAACCCGCCGGACTGAACGGATGGAAAACGCCCAGGAGCCCGGCCCCGCCCTGGTCCTTCAGGAGGTCGACCGCGAGATGGAGGTACGCGCCCGCGAGGAGCGCCCCGAACCCCGGCCTGCGGATCCGCTCCTCCAGGAGGAACGAGAGCGCGAAGCAGAGCGCCAGGAGGCCCGTGACGGAATGGGACGGGACGATGAAGTTGTCCGACGAGCGCGTCACGTGGTAGAGGCCCTTGGAGACGATGTCCGGCAGGAAGCTCCCCAGGACGAGGAGCGCCTGGACCCGGCGGTCCCGGAGGAAGATTCCGGGGATCCGGGCGGAGGCCAGGTGGGTGAGGAGGTCGGCCATGTCAGAATCGGCTCCGGAAGAGCCCTTCGGAAAGACTCGTCCTGAACTGACCGCGGATGAGCCAGAGAAAGACGAGCACGGTCGCGACGCTGACGGCGTAGTTGACCGCCCGTTTCCAGGCCCATCCCTCGTTCACCTGGACGCCCGCCGCCTCGATCCGGCGCTCGCCCGCCACCCGGCCCGTGAAGCTGACGAACTCGCCCACCCGAGGCCGCTCGGGGCTCAGGATCCGGACGGGGCCGGCCCGGGTCTCCAGGTCGAACCCGTCCGGAGCGTGACCCACGACGAGGCGCGCCTGGGCGTGGATCGTCATACCCTTGAGGGACTCTCCGAAAACCGTGACCCTGGACAGGTCGGGATGCAAGGCTCCGAACTGCGAGCGCGCGTGCTGGCAGAGGAGGACGAACACGAACGCGCCCGACCCCATCTTCAGCAGGCGGAAGCGATCCGAGAAGATGCGCCTCATCATGGCAGGGTCATGCCAGAGTGACATCGCCCATGGGGCGGTCGCCAAGGATCAATCGCATCCCTTTGTCTTTCAGGGGGATAAGCATATCCCCGGCGGGCCTGATTGGCAACCCGTTTGCACTCAAGGGGCTGGAGTACTATGGAGGCGCCATGCCCAAGATCGTCGGAATCGACCTCGGGACGACCAACTCGGTCGTGGCCGTGATGGAAGGCAAGGAAGTCAAGGTCGTGCCGAACAAGCACGGGTCGAACCTCACCCCCTCGGTGGTGGGCTTCACGGAGTCGGGGGACCGCCTGGTGGGGCAGCTCGCCAAGCGCCAGGCGGTCGTGAATCCGCGGAACACCGTCTACTCGATCAAGCGTTTCATGGGCCGGCGCCGGAACGAGGTGGGCCAGGAAGAGAAGATGTTCCCGTACGAGGTCGTGGGGAGCTCGGAGGAGCCCGTGCGGGTCAAGATCCGCGAGAAGGTCTACACCCCCCAGGAGATCTCCGCGATGGTCCTGGGCGATCTCAAGGAGACGGCCGAGGCCTATCTCGGCGAGAAGGTGACCGAGGCGGTGATCACCTGCCCCGCCTACTTCAACGACTCCCAGCGCCAGGCCACCAAGGAAGCCGGCCGGATCGCGGGCTTCGACGTCAAGCGCGTCTTCAACGAGCCGACCGCGGGCGCGCTCGCCTACGGCCTGGACAAGAGGCGGGGCGTCAAGAAGATCGCCATCTACGACCTGGGCGGCGGCACGTTCGACATCTCGATCCTCGAGGTGGACAACGAGGTGATCCAGGTCCTCTCGACGAACGGCAACACGCACCTGGGCGGCGACGACTTCGACCAGCGCCTCATCGAGCACGTCGCCGGCGAGTTCCAGAAGCAGAACGGGATCGACCTCCGGAAGGACCCCATGGCGCTCCAGCGCCTGCGCGAGGCCTGCGAGAAGGCCAAGTGCGAGCTCTCGAGCATGAACGAGACGGAGATCAACCTCCCCTTCATCGCCCAGGACCAGAGCCGGGCGCCCGTCCACCTGACGATGCGCATCACCCGCTCGCGGTTCGAGCAGCTCGTCGGCGACCTCCTCGAGGGGTCCCTCAAGCCCTGCGAGAGCGCGCTCAACGACGCGAAGCTCCGAGGAAAGGACATCGACGAGGTGGTCCTGGTCGGCGGCTCCACCCGCATCCCCATGGTCCAGCGGCTGGTCAAGGAGTTCTTCGGGAAGGAGCCCAACCGGAGCGTGAACCCCGACGAGGTGGTCGCCGTGGGCGCCGCGATCCAGGCGGCGGTCCTGGGCGGCGAGATGAAGGACATCCTCCTCCTCGACGTGACCCCCCTCACGCTCGGGATCAAGGTCGAGGGCGGCCTCATGGTGCCGCTCATCAAGCGCAACACCAACATCCCGACCGAGCAGTCCCAGACCTTCTCGACCGCGGCGGACAACCAGCCGGCCGTGACCGTCGAGGTCTTCCAGGGCGAGCGCCCCATGGCCGAGGACAACCGGAAGCTGGGGACCTTCGATCTCACCGGCATCCCGCCCGCCCCCCGCGGCGTCCCCCAGGTCGAGGTGACGTTCAAGCTCGACGCCAACGGCATCCTGAACGTGGCCGCCAAGGACAAGGGCACCGGCAAGCGCCACGACATCACGATCACCGCCTCGACCGGCCTCTCCGACAAGGAGATCGACCGGATGGTCAAGGAGAGCGAGCAGTTCGCCTCGAAGGACAAGGACCGCAAGGAGCTCGCCGAGGCCCGCAACCAGGCCGACCACGCGGTCTACGCCACCGAGAAGGCCGTGCGCGACTACGGGGACAAGCTCTCGGCCGAGGAGAAGGAGAAGATCGAGAAGGCCGTCGAGGCGCTCAAGAAGGCCAAGGATTCGGACAAGGCCGACGAGATCAAGCGGTCGATCGAGGAGGTCAACCGCGCCTCCCACGAGCTTTCGAAGAAGCTCTACGAGGAGGCGGCCACGAAGCAGTCGGCCTCGGGCGCCGAGGCCGGCGGGCCGCCGCCGGAGCCCGGCCCGCGCAAGCCCTCGGGCAAGGGGGAGGGCGACGAGAAGATCATCGACGCGGACTTCAAGACCAAGTAGGAATCGGGAATCGATTCCCGATTCCAGAATCAGGCGCCTTGAAATCCACGGGCATTCAGGGCATACTGGCGATTCCTCCAGCGGTCCTCCCGGCGGGTCCGTCCTGATTGCAGGGTCATGATCGAAGTCAAGGACCTGTTCAAGGCCTACCCGGGCGTCGTCGCGGTCGACCGGGTCAGCTTCAGGGTCGAGCGGGGTGAGATCGCCGGCTTTCTCGGGCCCAACGGCGCGGGGAAGTCGACGACGATGAGGATCCTCACCTGCTTCCTCGCCCCGACGAGCGGCTCGGCCTCGGTCGCGGGCTTCGACGTCCTCCGGCAGTCGATGGAGGTCCGCCGCCGCGTGGGCTATCTCCCGGAGAACAACCCGCTCTACACGGAGATGCGGGTCGAGGAGTACCTCCGTTTCCGGGCGCGCATCAAGGGGGTCGCGCGGGCCGACCGGGAGCGCCGGGTGGGGGAGGTCCTCGAGCGCGTGGGCCTCTCGGAGCGCCGCCGATCGATCATCCAGAACCTCTCGAAGGGCCTCCGGCAGCGCGTGGGCCTGGCCGACGCCATCGTCCACGGGCCGGAGATCGTGATCCTCGACGAGCCCACGATCGGCCTGGATCCCACGCAGGTCCGGGAGGTGCGGGAGCTGATCCGGGAGCTCGGGAAGGAGCGGACGGTCCTTCTCTCGAGCCACATCCTCTCCGAGGTGGAGAAGGTCTGCCGCCGGGTCCTGATCCTCAGCCGGGGGCGCCTCGTCGAGCAGGGGACGCCCGAGGAGATCGCCGGCCGCCTGGTCCGGACGGGGCGCGTCCGGCTCGAGGCCCGGGGCGACGGCCGCGCCATCAAGGAAGCCCTCGAGAAGCTGCCCGGCGTCGCCCACGTCATCTGGGAGAACCGGGGGGAGCTCCACGGCTTCGCCGTCCAGTGCGCCGACGGGGCGGACCCGCGGGCCGGGATCTTCCAGCTCTGCGCGGGGAAGGGATGGACGATCCAGGAGCTGGCCTGGGAGCGGCTCTCGCTCGAGGACGTCTTCAGCATCCTCACCGCGCCTCCCGCGGAGGCGGCCCGATGAGCAACTTCCTGGCCCTGGCGCGACGCGAGCTGGGCGTCTACTTCGTCTCGCCCATGGCCTACATCATTCTCACGGCGCTCCTCGTCGTGGCGGGCCTCGTCTTCGTCTTCAGCGTGTCCGCGGCCGCCGCGGAACGCCTCCCCGCCGACTACGCCCCGACGCTCCAGTGGACCTGCGTCGTCGTGGCCCTGACCAGCGCCCTCGTCACGATGCGCACCGTGGCGGAGGAGAAGAGCCGCGGGACGATCGAGATCGTCCTCACGGCCCCGGTCACGGAGGCGCAGTTCGTCCTGGCGAAGTTCGCCGCCGCCATGGTCCTCCTCTCCTACCTCCTGGCCGTCACCGCGGGCTTCGCGCTCATCCTCTCCCGCTACGGCCAGGTGGACTGGGGCGCCGTGGCCTGCGGATACCTGGGCGTCCTCCTCGTGGGGGCGGTCACCTATTCGGCCGGCATCTTCATCTCGTCCCTCTGCACGAGCCAGATCACGGCGGGCGTGGTGACCTTCGCGCTCGTCATCCTGCTCATGATGGCGAACCTCGGGGGCCTCTTCCTCGGGCCGGAATCCGCCGTCGCCCCCTTCCTCCAGGCGGTCTCGCTCACGGAGAACTTCGGGGACTTCCTGAAGGGGGTGATCGACACGGGACGCCTCGTCACCCTCCTCGGGGTCGCGGCCTTCTTCCTCTTCCTGGCCGTCCGGGTCGTCCAGTCGAGGCGCTGGCGATGAGCGCGCCGGGCTCGCCCGACTGGGGCCGGAAGGGCCGCGCCGCCGCGTGGCTGAACGTCGCGGTCCAGTCGCTCCTCCTCCTCGGGCTCGTCGCCGTCGTGGGCCTCATCGCGCGCCGCTCGCCCTCCCGGATCGACCTGACCGCGAGCCGCGCGTACGCCCTCTCGAGGACCACGGAGGACCTCCTCCGCGGGATCGACTTCGACCTGACGATCTGGCTTAACAAGAACTTCTACGGGGAGGTGAACGACAAGTCCCTCGCCGTCGCCATCGAGCGGACGGACGGCCTCCTGGAGGAGTTCGGGAAGCGGAACCCGCGGATCCGCATCCAGCGGATGGCGGGGCCCGTGGGTCCCGACGCCCTCCACCGGCAGCACTGGAGCACCGTGAGCCCCTCCACGGTCTACCTGCTCTCGGTGGACCCGGCGAAGGGACGCGCGAACAAGAAGGCCGTCGAGATCTACCAGCTCTACGAGGGGAACGCGATGACCGGGGAGCTCCACCACTACCGGGGGGAGCCCGTCCTCGCGCAGTCCATCCGGGAGCTGGCCGGCGGGGTGAAGCGGATCGTCTACGAGACGGAAGGGCACCAGGAGCTCCTCACGGCCGACGCCCAGGCCCTGGGCGGCCTCCGGCAGCTCCTCTCGGCCAACGAGGGGATCGAGTTCCGCCGGCTCGCCACGGCCGAATACAAGGCCGTCCCGCCCGACTGCCAGGTCCTCCTGATCATGGCTCCCGCCCAGCCCTTCCCGGCCGAGGAGGCGCAGCTCGTCCGCGACTACCTCGAGCGGGGCGGGAGCCTCCTCGTGGCCGTCCGCCCGCGCGTCAAGTCGGGCCTGGAGGACCTCCTCGAGCAGTACGGGGTCCGGGCGCTCGACGGGATCGTGCACGACCCCGAGCGCTACCTGGGCGGGCGGATGTCGAACCTCCTCGTCAAGGACTTCAACCGGCACGAGGTGAACCGGGGGATGGCGAACCTCGGGTTCCTGATGCCCGAGACGGCGGCCCTCGAGCCGATCGAGAAGGGGGACCCGCGGTGGAAGATCACCCCGCTCGCCATGTCGGGCCCGCGGTCCTGGCTCGAGACGGGCGACGCCGGCCCGCGCGCCACCCCGCGGCCCGATCCCGGCGAGCGGAAGGGAGACCTCAAGCTGATCGTGGCGGTCGAGGCCCCGGCCCCGCGGCCGCAGGACGAGCGGCACCGGAGCTGCAAGGTCTCGGCTTGGGGCTCTCCCTCGCCGTTCCTGAACCAGGTGCTCTTCCCCCAGGGCGGCGTCCAGGAGGTCCAGTACAACTACCTGGTCAACCACTTCCGCTGGCTGGCCGACCGCGAGCTCATGGAGATCGGGCACGACCCGGTGAGCGTCAAGCCGCTCGACCTCTCGCCCGCGGCGCTCGTCCAGCTCCGCTGGGTGGTGCTCGGGGGCTTCCCGGCCTTCGGCATCCTGCTCGGCATCCTCGCGTGGTTCCTGAGGAGGAAGTAGGGACATGAGCTGGAAACCCACGGCGGTCCTGGCGGCGCTCCTGGCGCTGGCGCTCCTCGCCTACTTCGGATGGAACCCCGCGCCCCCCGTCCTGGACGAGGCCGGGCGGAAGCTCCTCCCGCTCGCCCCGCAGGAACTCGTCCGGATCGAGGTCGCCCGCAGGGACGAGCCGCCCTACGTCGTCGAGCGGGGGAAGGACGCGGCGGGCGAGTACTGGCGCCTGGCCCCCTCCGGCCGCGCCGCCGACCCGGGCGCGGTGCAGAAGATGATCCACGGCATCGACCAGTTCTCGAAGACCACGGGGATCGACCCCTCGAGGCCGGAGGCCGCCCCGTCCCTCACCGGGCTCGACGCGCCCCGGCTCTCGGTGACGTTCCACGCGTCCGGCGGGAAGCACGTCCTCCGCTTCGGAGCGTCGCCGCCCACGAACACGGAGGCCGTCTTCTTCCAGCTCGAAGGCGACCCGACGGTCTACCACGCGGGCAAGGACACGGTCGCGGCCTACGATCGGCCGGCGGACGGGATCCGCTCCCGGCAGCTCTTCCGCTTCGCCCCGCACGCGGCGGTCTCGGTCGAGACATCGTTCAAGTTCACCGTGAGCCGGCCGGGCCAGCCTCCGCGGGTCGAGTACGAGAAGTCCCGGTTCGAGAGGGTCGAGCAGGGGGTCGAGCGGGGCTGGTGGCTCGCGAGCCCCGTCCGGGAGAAGGTGGAGGACCTGGCGGTCAACCGGCTGGTCACGGATCTCTCGACGCTCGCGGTCGAGTCCTTCGAGCCCGAGGGGGAGGCGAAGGCGAGGGAGCTAGACGAGCCGGAGTTCACCGTCTCGGTCCGGCTTCACGGCGTCCCCGATCCGCTGGAGATCCACTTCGGCGGGGCGGCCGACGCGGGGAGAAGCCGCTGGGTCCGCGTCCCGGGGAGCGGCGAACACGCGAAGATCGCCCGGGCCCGCTACGACAATCTGCCCCGGCAGCGGGGCGACTTCCGCGCGAGGAGCCTCTACCAGTTCAGCAAGGACCAGGTCCGGACCCTCGAGGTCGAGGCGGACGGGCTGGGCCGGCTCCTGATCGAGCGGAAGGAGACGAGGCGGGAAGGAGATCCCGTCCCCGCCGTGACGTGGGAAGTCCTCGAGCCCAAGGGCGCCCGGATCCGCCGGGAGAAGGTCGAGCCCTACGTGCGCGACGTCATCGGGGCCGAGATCAAGCACGTAGGCGCCGTGGACTTCGCCGAGATCGCGTCGGACTCGCCGATCGTCTCGATGACGGTGGAGACGACGGACGGGAAGCGGCAGCGCTCGCGGTTCAAGGCCTCCGGGAACTACGCCTGGGGGACGAAGGAGGGGGCGGGCGAGGTCTTCGAGGTGCTCCCGTCGTTCGTCCGGCTCCTCCAGCTCCTCGAGCTCGCCCTCCTCCAGGAGGAGGTGTTCAGCACGCTCCGGGACAGGATCCGGAGGTTCGAGTTCGCCGCCGCGTTCGGCGGCCACCAGCCCGTCCGCTACCTCCTCGACCGGGACCCGAAGACGGGGGCCTGGGCGTTCACGGACCCGGAGCACCAGGGGAAGGCGGCCGACCAGGAGCGGGTGAAGGGCTTCCTCATGATGCTGAGCTACATCGCGGCCGAGGGGGGGCGCTTCGTGGGGCGCGACGCGGAGACGCTCCGGAAGTACCGCCTGAACGACCCGGCCGCCCCGGCGCGGCTCACGATCTGGACCGAGGACGGCCCGGAGGCGGCCGTGACCCTCCTGATCAGCGACAACCAGAACCCCCAGCCGGCCCTGTTCACGTACTTCGCCCGACGGACCGACACCCCGGCCGTCTTCAGGATCGTGCCGCAGCTCGTCGAGACCTTGAAGGTGCCCCCCGTCGAGAAGAGGTGAGCGATCGGGTCCTTGACGCTCCGGGGCCGCGATCCTATCCTGATGCTCCTCCCATGAACCTCGACGAGATCCGGCGCATCCTCCAGCTGATGGAGGAGAACAGGCTGGTGGAGTTCGAATGCGAGGAGGAAGGGCGGAAACTGAAGCTCCGGAGGGCCGAGGAGAGGATCCCGCCCGTCCCCGCCGCGGTCTCCGTCCCGCCGCCCCACCCTGCCGCCGCCGTCCCGCCCGTCCACGCTCCGCCCCCTGCCGAGGGGGGGAAGGCCGCGGACGCCTTCGAGTTCAAGTCGCCCCTGGTCGGGACCTTCTACCGGTCCGCCAAGCCGGATTCGGACCCTCTCGTGAACGTGGGGGACGAAGTCCAGCCGGACAAGGTCCTCTGCATCATCGAGGCCATGAAGGTCATGAACGAGATCAAGGCCGAGCTGCCGGGGGTCGTCCGGGAGATCCTGGTCAAGAACGGCCAGGCCGTCGAGTTCGGCGAGACCCTCTTCCTGATCGAGAGGAAGTAGCTTTCCCTCCCGCCCGCCGCGGCGTCCAATTCCGGGATGATCGAGTTCCTGGCCGCCGCCGTTCTCCTCCAGGAGGACCCGCTCCGGGTGGAGGGCTCCCCCTTCGTCGTCTTCGGCGAAACCGTCGAGGCGCGCGCGGTGACCCCGCTCGGGGACGCGACGATCGTCTGGAGGATCGCGGATGCCCCGGGGGGCGTCCTCTCGTCGGTGGAGACGAAGCCTCCCTTCGACACGAGGCGGTTCACGATCCGCGGCGCGGAGCGGATCGAGCTGAGGTCCACCGGGACGGCGGAGGGGGACGTGCGGCTCTCGGTCGCGCTCGAACGCAGGGGGGTCCGGATCGCCTCGGCCGAGGCCCGGATCCGGGCGGGTCCGGTCCTGCGCGTCCGGGCCTGGTGCCGGCCGGTCCAGCACGCGAGGGGAGGGACGGAGCGCGCCCGGACCCTGCTCGAGGAAGCCTCTCGGGGAGCGCTCGAGAAGGAAGTCAATGCGCGCCTCCGGCCGCTGGGGATCGAGGTGGGCCTCGAGGCGGGGAAGGCCGTGGCCGCGCCCGACGCCTGGTTCGACGCCGAGGGTCGCTTCCATCCGGTGCTGCTCAAGGACGGGAAGAAGGCCAACTCCCCCAGCCTCGACGCCCTCCTCCGGCACAACGAGCCGGGGGGCCTGAACCTGTACTTCGTCCGGGACTGCCACTGGACCACGGTCGAGCCCGGCTTCCGGAAGGTCGTCACGGAGCACTCGCTCCGGGGGATCGGCCTGAAGGAGGGCGTGGTGGTGCTGGACGACTCCGGCGACGCCCTCTCGCTCGCGCACGAGGTCGGCCACGCCTTCAGCCTGGACGACCTCGAGGCCGAGCGGGACCGGGGACGGCTGATGTTCTCGGTGCGGAGCCGCCAGACCGGGGCGCTCTTCAGTCCCCGGGAGATGAGGGACGCCCGCGAACGCGCCCTCCTCCACCTGAAGACCTTCTCCTCCTCCCGCTGAGGCCCCGGGCCTGGGGCCTATTGCCTAACGCCTCCCCCCGCCCTATACTCACCCCTCCCATGTTCTCCCGCGTCCTGATCGCCAACCGGGGCGAGATCGCGCTCCGGATCATCCGGGCCTGCAAGGAGCTCGGGGTCGAGTCGGTGGTGGTCTACTCGGAGGCCGACCGGAACAGCCTCTACCTCAAGCAGGCCGACTACGCGATCTGCATCGGCCCGGGCCCGGCCCAGAAGAGCTACCTCGACATTTCCCGGATCGTGAGCGCCGCCGAGATCGCCGACGTGGACGCGATCCACCCCGGCTACGGCTTCCTCTCGGAGAACCCCCACTTCGCGGAGGTCTGCGAGAGCTGCAACATCAAGTTCATCGGGCCGCCGCCCGAGGCCTCGCGCGCCACGGGCGACAAGGTCGCCGCCCGCGAGCTCGCCAAGAGGATGAGGATCCCCACGATCCCGGGGAGCGAGACGGCGGTGAAGGACGAGAAGGAGGCCCTCGAGATCGCCCACCGGGTGGGCTATCCCGTGATGATCAAGGCGGCGGGGGGAGGGGGCGGCCGCGGGATGCGGGTCGCCCACAACGACGTCTCGCTCGTCCACAGCTTCCTCGCGGCCCAGGCCGAGGCGGGCTCGGCCTTCCGCAACAGCGCCCTGTACCTCGAGAAGTACGTCGAGAAGGCCCGGCACATCGAAATCCAGATCCTGGCCGACGCGCACGGGAACACGCTCCACCTGGGCGAGCGCGACTGCACGATCCAGCGGCGCTTCCAGAAGCTGATCGAGGAGGCCCCCTCGCCGGTGATGACCCACGGGCTCCGGAAGGAGATGGGGAACGCCGCCGTCGCGTTCGCCCGGGCGGCCAAGTACGTGAACGCCGGGACCTGCGAGTTCCTGGTCGACGAGCGGGGGAAGTTCTACTTCATCGAGATGAACGCGCGGATCCAGGTCGAGCACCCCGTGACCGAGCTCGTGACGGGGATCGACCTCGTGAAGGAGCAGATCCGGATCGCCGCGGGGGAGCGCCTCCGCTTCGGCCAGAGGGACGTCACGTGGAGCGGCGTCGCGATCGAGTGCCGGATCAACGCCGAGAACCCGAGCGACGGGTTCAAGCCCTCGCCCGGCAGGATCACCGCGTACTTCCCGCCGGGCGGGCCGGGCGTCCGCGTGGACAGCCACGTCTACGCGGGCTACCAGATCCCCCCCTACTACGACTCCATGATCGGCAAGCTGATCGTCCACCGGAAGACGCGCGAGGAGGCGGTCTCGGCCATGAAGCGGGCGCTCGGGGAGTTCGTCGTGGAGGGGGTGCCCACCACGATCCCCATCCACCTCGCCATCTTCGACCACACCCAGTACATCAAGGGCCAGGTCGACACCACCTTCATCGAGAGCTACTTCGGAAAGTAAGGTCCACCGCGCGGAGAAAAAAAAGCCCGCGGGGGAGGCCCCCGCGGGCTTCGGAGTTCCGGTCGATCCTAGAAGGGCTCGGGAAGCTCCTCCGGGCAGCACTCGTCCACGGGCCGGCAGCAGCCCGACGCGATCGCCAGCGCGATCGCCCCCGCCACGAGCAGGACGGGGAACATCACGGCGAAGAAGGCCCGGGGGCCGCTGAGGCCGTGCACCCGGCGGAACCCGTGGTAGTAGAGGACCATCTTCAGGAAGCCGCCGATCACGGGCCCCAGCCAGGGGATGAGCCCCCACGCGACCGTGCCCGAGGAGTAGCCGATCACGCGGAGAGTGCCCTGGAATCCGCCCTTGGCTCCGAGGACCCAGAGCAGGAGGTGCCAGAGGAAGCTCTGGACGTAGAGGAACGCCGCCACCGCCACAAAGGAGACCGGGATGAGGGCGGCGTAGACGCCCACGCTCGTCCACGCGGTGCGCGTGCTGATCTGGTTCCCCCCGGCCACATGGAGACCCCCGGCCAGGACCATGCCGATCCCCACCAGGACGATCGCCTGCGCGAGGAGGCCGAACGCGTAGCCGACCGGCCATTTGTGCCCGCTCGACTTGGGGAGCTCGGTGAAGAAGCGCCGGGGGCTGAAGTTCGAGGCGAACCAGGTGCCCCACCAGCGGCGGACCACGCCCTTGGACGTGTCCTCCCACGCGCAGAGCGCGCGGGGCTCCTCGATGAACTCGATGTCGGGCCGCGCCGGACGGGGCGTCGCCGCGGGCGCGGCGCGCCGCAGGGGCTCGTTCGCGGGCTCGAGGTCCTCGCCGCAGTACTTGCAGGCGACCGCCTTGATGGCGATCTCCTCCGCGCAGTAGGGGCATTCCCGGACCATGGAGCGGCCGCAGGAGCCGCATTCCTTCGTCCCGGGCGCCGCCTTGGCGCTGCAGTGGGGGCAGTTGAAGATCATAGGTCCGCCTCTCCGTTCCTGACTACATTATAGGACGGAAGCGGGCCCCGTGTGTAACGCACGAAAAAGTCGTCCCGCCGAAACCCCGGCCCGCTCATTCGAGGTTGGCGTGCCTCCTCCCGATCCGCCGACGGGGGATCCGGAGCGTCTCGATCGCGGTCAGGATCACGGAATCCAGGTAGAGGAAGAGGACCTGCTCGAAGAGCGACCGCGCCGGCTGCCGGGTCCGCTTCCCGGGCTCGAGGGGCGCCGGGATCCCGATCGCCAGGTGGGAGAGCCGGCCGAGGGACGAACGCGGATTCGCGGTGAGCGAGACCACCCGGGCGCCGATCCTCCGGGCCTTCCGGGCCATGTAGAGCGGGAGGAGGGTCCGGCCCGTGCCGGAGCACGCGACCAGGAGGTCGCCCTTCGAGACCGCCGGCGCGGTGATCTCGTGGGCGAGGTGGACGTCGAAGCCCAGGTGCATCAGCCGCTGGCCGAAGGCCTGCACCACGAGGCCGCTCCGGCCCACGCCCGTGATGTAGATCTTCCGGTTCTTGCAGCGGTCCAGCTCGGCGCAGAACGCGCGCGAGGCCCCCTCGCTGATCCGGGGGAGGATCGACGCGACTTCCGCCAGGACGATCTCCCGGTAGGCCTTCACTCGAGCACGAGCCGGCAGGCGTCGTAGGTGGGTCCCTCGATGCAGATCCGGGAGTAGCGCCAATCCGAGCCGTCCTCCGCGACGACCTTGGTCACGCAGGCCCCGCAGGCTCCGAGCGCGCAGCCCATTCGCTTCTCCATCGAGACCTCGCAGGGCAGGCCCTCCCGGCGGGCGATCCGGACGACGGCCTCGATCATCCGCTCCGGCCCGCAGACGTAGAGCTGGACGTCCTTCGGGTCCAGGCCGGGGAGCCGCTCCTCGAGGAGCTGGGTGACGAGCCCGCGCCGTCCGCGCGAGCCGTCCTCCGTCGCCGCGGCCGCCTCGACCCCCAGGGAAGGGAAGTCGTCGATCCCGTAGAGCATCGACTCCGTCCGGCCCCCGAAGAGGAGGATCATGCGGGGAGCCCCCCCGCGTTCCCGCGCCTGCTTCGCGAAGATGTAGAACGGGACGATCCCGACGCCGCCCGCGACGAAGACCCAGGTCTTCGCGGGCTGGTGCGTGAGCCCGATCCCCAGCGGCCCGAGGTAGCCCACGCGGTCGCCCGGACGCTTGCGCTCCAGGAGGGCCGTGCCGCGGCCCACCACGGTGTAGAGGAGGTCGACCTCCCGCCCGCCGTCCCGCACGTCCCAGTAGCTGAAGGGCCGGCGGAGGAGGGGGTCCGGGGCGAAATCGGCCAGGACGTGGCAGAACTGGCCGGCGTCCACGGGCCCGGGGTCGGGAAGCCCGAGCGTCATCTTCCAGCAGTTCGGGGAGTACCGCTCCTGGCGGACGACGGTCGCCTCGCCGTTCCGGATGGCCATCGCGGGGCGATTCTATCAGAGCCTCCGACCCCGAGGCAACCAGCGTCGGAGCTTTCGACGCAGGCCGGCGTCGCCCCGGCTGATGATCCGGCGCAGATCCGACTCGTCCCGGCGGATCCGGCCGGAAACCGCCTTCAGAGCCCGGAGCGCGTGATGGCGGACGTTGACGTCGCGGTCGGCGAGCGACCGCAGGAGGGCGGATCTCGCCGCCCTCGGGACGGGACGGATCCGGCCCAGACCGTCGACGGAAGCCGTCCTGACTCGCAGGTCGCGATGAAGGATCCCGCGCAGGAGCGGCTCGAGGAGGCGGGGCGTGTCTTTCCCCGTGCCGGCCAGCAGGCCCGCCCCGAGGGCCGCCGATGCCGCATCCCACGCTCGGAGGCGCGCCTCGAGGGATCGGCGGTCTTCGCCGGAGAGCGCCGCCCGCCGGATCAGGGTCTCCGCCGCCGCCAGGGCCACGACAGGCGTCGGGTGCCGCAGCGCCGTCCGGAGGCGACCCAGGCTCGAGTCCCACGCGCCGCCGAGGAGGGGCAGGAGGCGCAGGGCGTTCGCCCGCACGTGCGGGACCGGCGAGCCCAGGCATCGGGAGAACGAGGAGCGGCTGCGCCAGGACGTCCGCCAGTTCGCGCGCAGCGCCTCCATCGCCGCGTCCGAAGTCTCCCGGTCATGGCTTCCGAGTTCGCGGAGAAAGCCGGGAACGACGGCGTAGGTCGCCTCGCGGAGCCGGAAGAGCAGGTTCGCGACGCCGTCGAATCCGCGCTTCCTGATAACGCGTGAGCGGACGATGCGCGGGACGGCCTCGACCAGGACCTCGGCGTGCCGACGCAGAAGGAGAGCCGCCTGATCCCGCTCGCGCGGCCCACCTTCCTTCAGGCTCAGAGCCAGCGATCGGATGGAGTCCAAGGCGATTTCGCCCCGCCACTGCTGGGCCAGCCGTCTCACCACGGGGATCGGATCCTTCGCCAGACGGGGCAGATCCGGGGTCATCAGGACCGCCCGGGCTCCGTGGTCCTCCAGGATCCGCGCCGCCTGTCGTCGGACCTGAGCGCGGGTATCCACGAGGAGACGGAACAGGATCTCGAGGGCCGGGCCGCGGCCGATGTTTCCATGGGTGAAGCAGCCTCCGATCCAGGATCGGAACCGAGGGAGCACGGATCCGAGGGCTTCGGCGAGCGTCCGGACGGCCCAGGCGTCCGGATGCGCGCGGTCCAGCTCGAAGAGAGCGTACTCGGGGACCGATCGGCCCAGGCAGAGCACGGCGGCGGCGACCCTGGGGAAGGGCTGGAGGTTCAGGAGCGTCGTGCTGTCCAGGCGGTCCAGGAGACCTGCGGCGCCCCTGGATGCCCGGGGGATTCGAAGCCGCCGCCTCAGCCGGTCCATCGCACGAGCCTTCCGGTCCATCGAGCCCCTGAGGATCGCGGCGTCGAGGCGGGCGATTGCCGGGTACTCGAGGGAGGGGATGCGGGGAACGCGCTTCATGGCACGCGCCGGCAGGCTCCGGCGGAAAAGGAACGGCGGGACAGAACGATGGTTGGCGCGCCGATGTCCGGCGCAAGGGAACGGGACTCAGGTTAGCAGGCGGATCCTCGGCGGTCAAGCCCGATACGGCTCTGGACGCCGGGGGGCCGGGATGATATCACGGGGCGCCATGCGGGAGCTGGAGTTCGCCAAGACGATCGTCCGGAAGGCGGGCGACTTCATCCGCCGGCGCCAGTCCGGCCGGCGCCGGATCACCTACAAGGGCGCCGGGTCGGGCAACCTCGTGACCGACATGGACCACGCCTCCGAGGAGATGATCGTCGGGGCGATCCGGCGCGAGTTCCCCGACCACTCGATCGTGGCCGAGGAGGGCGGGGAGACGGGGGGCTCGCCCCACCGCTGGTACATCGACCCGATCGACGGGACCACGAACTACGCGCACGGGTTCCCGATCTGGACCGTCACGCTCGCCTACGAGGCCCACGGGCGCCTCGAGGCCGGCGTCACCTACGCCCCCTGCCTGGGCGAGATCTTCTGGGCCCGGCGCGGCGGGGGGGCCTTCCGGAACGGACGACGGATCCGCGTGGCCGGCTGCCGGCGCCTGGAGCAGGCCCTCCTCTGCACCGGCTTCTCCTACAACCTCGAGTGGCGGAAGGTCAACCTCAAGTACTTCTCCGCCTTCCTCATGACCGCCCAGGCGATCCGCCGGGTGGGCGCCGCGTCGCTGGACCTCTGCTGGACCGCCTGCGGGGCCTTCGACGGGTTCTGGGAGATGCGCCTGGGGCCCTGGGACATGGCGGCGGGCGTGGTGATCCTCGAGGAGGCCGGAGCGCGCGTCACCGACTTCTCGGGCGGGCCGGTGGACGTCCGGCGGGGCGACTTCGTGGGCGCCAACCCGGTCCTCCACCGGCGCTTGCTGGACGTCCTCCGCCGCGTTCGAGTAGATTAGGCCACGATGGCGGGGGAACTCGAGCGGCTCTGCCGCATGCTGGACGAGGGGGACGCCGAGCTCCAGTGCGCCGCGGCGCGCGTCCTCCGGGAGCTCAAGCCCAAGGACCCCGCGGCCCGGAAGGCCCTGGTCGCCGCGCTCAAGGCGGCGAACGAGACCGTGCGTCTCTACGCCGTCGAGGCCCTGGCGGCGATCGACGTCGAGGCCGCCCTCCCGCACCTCGTCCCCCTCCTGGCCGGCCCCGAGAACCTCCGGGCCCGCGCCACCCAGGTCTTCCTCTCGGCCGGCGCGGACTCCGCCGAGGTCCTCAAGGAGCACCTGGACGCCAAGGACGCCCAGGTCCGGAAGGGCGTCCTCGACATCCTCGGGCGCCTTCCCGGCGTGGACACGACGGACACGCTCTTCGCCGGGCTCCTCGACTCCGACCTCGAGGTCGTGAAGAAGGCGGGCCAGGCGTACCGGCAGAAGGTCGAGGGGATGAGCGCGGCCGAGAAGGGGAAGGCCCTGAGGCGGATCCTCGAGTTCATGGAGTCGCCCAAGGTCCAGAAGATCAAGACCCCGCTGGCCACCTGCCTCCTCATCGTGGGCGCGATCCGGGACGCTTCGGCCGCGAAGGCCGTCCTCCGCTACGTCGACCGGAAGATGCCCCCCGCCGTCCGGAACCACGCGCTCCTCGCGCTCGGGTCGCTGCCGCTCGAGGGGAAGGAAGCGAAGGCCGCCGTGGGAAAGCTCCTCCCGCTCCTGGACGAGGAGGACTTCCAGGGGATCGGGAAGCCCGCGCTCGACGTCCTCTACAAGCTGGCTCCCGGCAGGGAGCACGCGGACCGGCTCCTCAAGCTCCAGAAGTCGGGCGGCCCGCCGGTGAAGGCCTACGCGCTCCGGGCGCTCGGGGCCCTGGGCTCGGCCGACGCGGGCGACGCCCTCCTCGAGGCGCTCTGGGGCGAGGACGGGCGGGCGGCGGAGAGCGCCGCGCAGTCCTTCCGGTCGAACCCCGACTACGTCCCGCTCCTCGTCAAGGCGCTCGAGAAGCAGGAGGACGTGGCCAAGGCCTGGAAGGTGGTCCACCTCCTGACGGGTTTCAAGAACGTCCTCGACAAGGGCCTCGTCCGGAAGTTCCTGGCCAAAGCGCTCGCGATGCTGGACCGGAAAGAGAGCGGCTTCCAGGCCTTCTTCGAAGTGGTCCGCGCGGCGGCGCCGGACCTGGCCAGGAAAGAGGTTCTGGCGAAGGGCCGCAACCTCCTCAAGAAGGGGAAGTTCGAGGAGGCCGAACGCGCGCTCCGCCTCCTCCAGAGAGACGACCTGGCCTCGCCCGAGGGCGACCTGGCGCTGGCCGCTTCGATCCTCCGACAGCAGCGGCTCGATGTCGCCGGGGCCTCTCGGGACCAGGGGCATGCGGTCCAGTTCGTCCTCAAGCTCTCCCGGAGGGACGGTTTCCCGCTCGTCAAGCAGCTCGAGAAGGAGGCCGGGTCGTTCACCCCGGACGGCCTCCTCTACCTCGGCTTCGCCCTGGCCGAGCGCCAGGGCGCCGAGCGGGAGGCGGGCGGGTCGATCCTGAAGATGGTCGCGAAGAAGTTCGGGTCCAAGGAAGCCGGCCGGATCGCCAAGGCGAAGCTCAAGACCCAGGGGATGTGAGCCGGGATCCGGAGGGCGCCCGCGGTCAGGCCGCGGCGGCGCGGGGGGCTCTTTCCGAGCGCCTCAGGCAGTGAACTATCAGGGCCAATCCGATCCCGAAGACGGCGAACCCGATCCAAACGAGATCGGCCTCCATCAAGTGATTCCACGCTCCGTGCAGGAACGCCGCCGCCAGAAGACGCAGCGGGAGCTCCGCGGGACGGCCGGCGGCGACGAAGAGGGTCAGGGCGATGTGGAGGAGCGAGACCGCGCGGTTGATGAAGAGTCCCAGGGAGATCGACGAATCCGCTTCCGCCAGGTACCCCAGGTTCTCCAGGGTGGCGAAACCAAAGGCGCTCCAGGCCGCAAGGGCCATCCGGGACTCCCGATCTCGACGGAAGCTCCGGATCGCCGCGGCCAGAACGAGCGGCCCGAGAACCTTTCCGAACTCCTCCACCGGCCCGGTAAAGAGGAAGTGGCGGAGGGGGAGGTCCTTCAGCGCCTCGGAGTCCGTTCCGAGCGCCAGCAAGGCCCCGGACAGCAGGATCCCGAAGCCGGCGCCCCACCCGAAGGCGACGGCGACGGGCGCGACGGAGAGGTGGGCCAGGCGCGACACGACCGCGGCGTGGACCGCGATCCAGGAGAGCCAGGCCATCACCCACGGGTCCACTCTCCCCGCGGACGACGGATCCAGCGACAGGAGCAGGAGCGCCGTGGACGCGGGCCAAGGCCAGAAGGCGCCGTCCGCCGGCTTCCACGACCCCTCGATTCCGGGTCCTTCCGGCGCGAGCCAGAGACGGAGCGCCTCTTCCGCATCCGGCCGGTCGGTTTCGCTCACGGCCACGACGAGCGGGATGGCCGACACCGGGATCCCCAGCACATGATTCCAGGAGTGTTCGTTCTCTACGAACGCCGGGATGCCGTTCTCTTCGAGGTAGGCCCGGAGCGCGAAGGCCTGCGTGAACGACCCCGTCGCGTAGATCGCCCGGAACCGGACTCGAACGCTGCGGGCCTCGCCGCTCTCAACCGGGTCGGGATCGGGAGGGGCACCGAGCGGCACGCCGCAGACTGCGCACGTGGAGTATCCCGGTCGGTACTCCGAAGCGCAAGCCGGGCAGACGGGCATCCTTGCTCCGGTCCAACTGCGTTTGGAGGCGGCGGCGCCCCCGCTCGGGATCCGGAGGATCCGCTACGCCTTGACCACCTTATCGCATTTCAGGTTCCCGCAGGCGTTCCGCGTGTCGAGAACGAGCGGGGCGTGCTTCACGATCCAGGCGTAGTCGTAGGCCGAGTGGTCGGTCACCACGACCGCCCCGTCCGAAGCGGCCAGCGCCTGCTCGGTCAGCTCGACGGGCTTCGCCTTCAGGTGCTTGTAGTGGCGCATGGGGGGGAGCTTCGGGAAGAACGGGTCGTGCCAGCGGACCGTCGCCCCCTTCTGCTCGAGGAGCTCGATGATCTTGAAGGCGGGCGATTCCCGGGGGTCGTCGATGTCCTTCTTGTACGCGATTCCCAGGACGAGGATCCTCGCGCCCGCGAGCGCCTTCCTCCGGGCCCGGAGGGCCTCGTCGAGCCTCGAGACGACGTAGTACGGCATCTGGACGTTGATCTCGCCCGCCAGGTCGATGAAGCGCGTGGCGAACTGGTACTCCTTGGCCTTCCATGAGAGGTAGAAGGGGTCGATGGGGATGCAGTGGCCCCCGAGCCCGGGCCCGGGATAGAACGGCTGGAACCCGAAGGGCTTGGTCGAGGCCGCCGCGATCACTTCCCAGACGTCGATCCCCATCTTCTCGAAGCACATCTTGAGCTCGTTGACGAGGGCGATGTTGATGCAGCGGTAGATGTTCTCGAGGAGCTTGGCCGCCTCGGCCACCTCGCAGGAGGAGACCTCGACCGTCCGCTTGACCGCCGCCCCGTAGAGCGCCGAGGCGAGCCGGAGGCTCCGCTCGTCGATCCCGCCCACGACCTTGGGGATGTCCTCGTTCGTGAAGCGCCGGTTCCCGGGGTCCTCCCGCTCGGGCGAGAAGGCGAGGTGGTACTCCACGCCGGCCTTGTCGAGCTCGGGCTTGACGATTTCGCGGGTGGTGCCCGGGTAGGTGGTGGACTCCAGGATCACGAGCTGGCCCTTCCGCAGGTTCTGGCCGATGGTGCGGGCGGTCATCCGGATGTAGGAGAGGTCGGGGCGACCGTCGGCCAGGAGCGGGGTGGGGACGCAGATGACGATCGCGTCCGCCTCGCGGAGTCGGGCGAAATCGGTCGTGGGCTCGAATCGCCGACGGATCTTCCGGACCACGGCGGGGGGGACCGACCGGATGTAGCTCTCGCCCCGCGTCAGCTTCTCCACCTTCGAGGCGTCGACGTCGAAGCCCAGGACGCGGAACCCCTTCGTCGCGAAGAGGCGGACGAGGGGGAGGCCCACGTAGCCCAGGCCGATGACCCCGACCACCGCCTTCCGGGAGCGGATCGAGCTCTCCAGGGTCATGGCGTGCGGAGCGCCTCCCGGAAGATGCGGAGGGCCGCGTCGAGGTGCCCCTTCTCGATGTTGAGCGCGGGGAGGAAGCGGATCGCGCCTTCCCCGCAGCCCAGGAGGAGGAGCCCTTTCTCGAAGGCGGCGTTCACGATCCGGTCGCGCCGCTCCGGGTCGAGGGCGCCGTCCGGCCTCTTCAGGACGTCGACCGCCTGCATGAGCCCGAGGCCGCGGGGCGGCCCCGCGTGGGGGATCTCCTTGGAGATCTCGCGGAGCCCGTCGGCCAGGAGGGAGCCCATGGACCGCGCGTTTTCGAGCAGGCCGTCCCCGATCAGGTCGATCGTTCGGAGCCCGGCCGCGCAGGCGAGCGGGTTCCCGCCGAAGGTGTTCGCGTGCGAGCCGCTGGGCCAGGTCTGGAGCTCCGACCGCGTGATCATGGCGCCGAGGGGCAGGCCGCCGCCGATCGGCTTGGCGCAGCAGAGGATGTCGGGGTCGACTCCCGAGTGCTCCACGGCCCACCACTTCCCGGTCCGGCCCAGCCCCGTCTGGACCTCGTCGACCACGAGCAGGATGCCGTGCGCGTCGCAGATCCTGCGGAGGCCTTCTAGGAAGCCCGGGGGGGCGACGTGGTATCCGCCCTCGCCCTGGATCGCCTCGACGAAGATCGCCGCCACGTCCTCGGGCGGCGTGGTGCGACGGAAGAGCTGCTTCTCGACGAACTCGAGGTCCCCGTAGGGCGCGTGGGAGACGTCGAGGAACGGGGCGAAGTGCCGGCGCTGGGCGGGCTTGGAGGCGGTGAGCGAGAGCGAGCCCATGGAGCGCCCGTGGAAGCACCCGAAGAAGGCGATCATGCGGGGGCGCCGGGTCGCGTAGCGCGAGAGCTTGATGGCCGCCTCGATCGCCTCGGTCCCGGAGTTCGTCAGGAAGCAGCGCTTGGGGCCCTTTCCGGGGACGAGCGCGGAGAGGCGCTCGGCGAACTCGCCCATGACCCCGTAATAGAAGTCGGTCCCGGCCATGTGGACGAAGCGGGCCGCCTGCTCGGAGACCGCCCTCACGATCTCCGGGTGGGCGTGCCCCAGGGCGTTCACGGCCACGCCCGCGGTGAAGTCCAGGAAGCGGTTCCCGTCGGGGTCGATCACGTACGACCCCTCGCCGCGCTCGATGACGAGCGGGTAGGTCCGGGTATAGGCCGGCGAGACGACGAGCCCGTCGCGCTCGAGGATCTTCCGGGCGCGGGGGCCGGGGAGGGGCGCGCGGACCAGGGGGGCGAAGCCTCCCGAGGGGGCTTCCCGGATCTCGGGGGCCTTGCGCGGCGGCTTCGCTTTCATTCGGTGAAGTCCGGGCGGGAAGGGAACGGGCGGATTATAACATGGGGGAAATGTCGCGCCATCTTATCCCGCACTCGCGGCCTTTCCTGGGCCGCGAGGAGGAACGGGCCGTGGTCCGCGCGCTCCGGAGCGGGATGATCGGAGCCGGGGAAGCGGTGTCCCGCTTCGAGGGGGACTTCGCCCGCTTCCTGGGCGGCGGGGTGGCCGTGGCCGTCCAGACCGGGAGCGCGGCCCTGCACCTCGCTCTCCTCTCCCTGGGGGTGGGGCCGGGCGACCGGGTGGTGCTTCCCAGCTACTGCTGCGCCGCAGTCCTGAACGCGGTCCGTTACTGCGGGGCCGAGCCCGTCCTCGCGGATCCCGACCCCGCCACCGCCAACCTGGATCCCGCCGGGGTCCGACGGCGCCTCTCCGCGCGGACCCGGGCGGTGATCGTGCCCCACCTGTTCGGGCTTCCGGCGCCGGTCCGCGAGATCCGCCGCCTGGGCGTCCCGGTCGTCGAGGATTGCGCGATGTCGCTCGGAGCTGAAGGGGGCCTCCTGGGCGACGTGTCCGTCTTCTCCTTCTACGCCACGAAGATGATGGCCACGGGGCACGGCGGCCTGGTGGCGACCCGGGACCGCCGGCGCGCGGCGGTCGCGCGCGACCTCGTCGACTACGACAACCGCGACGACGGCCGGACGCGGTTCAACTACCGGATGAGCGCCCTCGCGGCGGCGCTCGGGACCGCGCAGCTCAGGCGCCTGCCCGGCTTCGTGGAGCGCCGCCGGGAGATCGCGGCGCGGTACCGTCGCGCCCTGGGCTGGGGAGGGGCGCCGGGCGGGCACGCCTACTACCGCTTCACCGTCCGGGTGCCCGACGTGGAGCGCTTCGCCCGCTTCATGGCCTCGCGCGGAGTCGACTGCAAGCGCCCGGTGTACCGGCCGCTCCACCGGCTGCTGGGCCTGTCTCCCGCCGGCTTCCCGGGCGCGGAAGAGCTCCACCGGACGCTCGCGTCCGTCCCCCTCTACCCGGCGCTTCGGCCCGCGGAGGTCGAGCGCGTGGCCGCGGCGCTCCGGGCCTGTGTCGATGGGGGCGGGCGGATCCGGACCTAGGGAGAGCAGGGGAGGGGAGGAGAGCCGGGGAGGAAGTCGCCGCCGTTTCGCCGGACCGTCGACCTTCCGGCGGCCGGCCGTCCCGGGCTCCAGCCGCGGTCCCCTCGCCCGCTCTCCCGGCCTCGCCTGCTCCCCCTACGTCTCGGCGAGGTAGTTCGGCGACTCCTTGGTGATGACGATGTCGTGCGGATGGCTCTCGCGGAGGCCCGCCTGGGTGATGCGGACGAAGCGCGTGCCGGCGCGTAGCTCTTCCACCGTGGCGCAGCCGCAGTAGCCCATGCCGGCGCGGAGGCCGCCGACGAGCTGGTAGACGTAGTCGCCGAGGCGCCCCTTGAAGGGGACCATGCCCTCCACGCCCTCGGGGACGAGCTTGGCGCGGTCCTCGACCGACCCCTGGCCGTAGCGGTCCTTGGAGCCCTTGACCATGGCGCCCTCGGAGCCCATGCCGCGGTAGATCTTGTAGCTCCGGCCCCGGTGGATGATGAGCTCGCCGGGGCTCTCCTCGCAGCCGGCGAAGAGGCTTCCGATCATCACGCAGGAGGCGCCCGCCGCGAGGGCCTTCGGAATGTCGCCCGACTGGCGGATCCCGCCGTCGGCGATCACGCTCACGCCGGCGGGCTCCGCCTCGCGCGCCACGTCCTGGATCGCGGTGACCTGGGGGACGCCGACGCCCGCGATGATGCGGGTCGTGCAGATCGAGCCCGGGCCGATCCCGACCTTCAGGCCGTCCGCCCCGGCCGCGATCAGGTCCCGCGCCGCCTCCGCGGTGGCGATGTTCCCGGCGATCACGGGCTTCTCCGGGTGCCGCTTCTTGAGCTCCCGGACGGTGTCGAGCACGTTCTTCGAGTGCCCGTGCGCCGTGTCGACCACGAGGACGTCGACGTCCGCGCCGACCAGGGCCCGGACCCGGTCGAAGTCGCTCACCCCGACCGCAGCGCCCACGAGGAGGCGGCCGCGCGCGTCCTTGGAGGCGTGGGGATGCTGGGCCTGCTTGTTCAGGTCCTTCATCGTGACCAGGCCGCGGAGGTTGAAGTCCCCGTCCACGATGAGCAGCTTCTCCACCTTCCGCTCGCTGAGCAGGGACTTGGCCTGGTCCATCGAGACGCCGGGCGACGCCGTCACGAGCGGCGGCTTGGTCATGATGTCCGCCAGGCGCCGGCCGTCGTCGTTCTGGAAGCGCAGGTCGCGCGTGGTGACGATCCCCACGAGCCGGGTCCCGCGCGTGACCGGGATGCCGCTGATGTTCTGCTCCCGCATCACGCGGCGCGCGGCGCCCACGGTCTCTTCGGGCCCGAGGCAGACCGGGTCCGCGACGACCCCGGCCTCGAAGCGCTTCACGCGGGCCACCTCCCGGGCCTGCTCGGCGGGCCCGAGGTTCCGGTGGATGATCCCGATCCCCCCCTCCTGGGCCAGGGCGATCGCCATGCGGAATTCCGTCACCGTGTCCATGGCCGCGGACAGGATCGGGATCCGGAGCCGGATGTCGCGGACGAGGCGGGTGGACGTGTCGACCTCGGTGGGGACCACGCTCGAGAGGCGGGGGATCAGCAGGACGTCGTCGAACGTGATCCCTTCCCCGGCGATCTTGTCCGTCATACGGCGGTCGAGATCGCGAGACTATACGGGCGCCCGAGGAGGCAAGTCAAGCGAAACCCGGGAAGGAGGGGCGAGACCGCCTCCGGAATCCCGCCAACTCCCCGGGGGCCGGGACGTTAGAATCACCGGGATGATGCGCGCCCTGGCCCTCGTCGCCCTCCTCCTCCTTCCGGCCTCCTGCGGCGGCACGCCGGACGGCGAGTCGAAGGCGCTCCAGCTCTTCGACGCCCTCGCCAAGCTGATGCTGGAGTACAACTCGGCGCACGCGAGCGGCGACCCGATCCCCGTCGAAGGCTACACGGTGCGGCTCCAGCGGCTCGTCGCCGCCGACTTCGAGCTCGTCGTGGAGGGGCTCTCCTCGCCCGACGTGAACCGCCGGGCCTGGGCCGCCTTCGGCCTGGGATTCTCCCGGAGGAAAGAGGCGGTCGCCCCTCTCGTGGACGCGACCGGCTCCCCCGAGCCGGTCGTCCGCGCCAACGCCGTCGCCTCGCTCGGCGTCCTGGGCGTGCCCGAGGTCCCCCTCGAGCCCTTCCGCAGGCTCCTGGCCGACCCGGAGTCCGGCGTCCGCGTGGCCGCCCTCTTCGGGCTCCGCCAGCGGGTGGACGAGAAGGACGACCGCGGCTTTCTCGGGATCCTCCACGAGCGGCTGTCCGATCCCTCCGCCGACGCGCGGAACGAGACCCTCATCCTGCTCCGGAAGCTGCGCCGGAAGGAGTCGGTCGCTCCCATCCTCGAGGGGGCCCTCCGCGACCGCGAGCCGCTGCTCCGGATGAACGCGGCCGTGACGCTCGGGGCGATCGGCGCGCCGGACTCGTCGGCGACGCGGGCCCTGATCGAGATGCTCCGGGACGAGGAGACCAAGGTCGTGGAGGCCGCCTACACGGCGCTCAACCGGATCCACGGGAAGGACCTGGACCGCTCGTACGGGACCTGGCGCGACTGGTACGAGGAGGAGCTGCGCCACCACTACCTCTGCCTGGAGCACCGCGAGGCGGAGTCGTCCTCCCCGGGCGAATGCGGGACCTGCCGGAAGAAGCTGGAGCGGGTCCTGAGGGACACGATCAAGCGGACGGAGCCGGTCGCGTCCTTCTTCGTCTGTCCGGACCATCCGGAGATCCAGACCTCCACCCCCTCCTCGTGCGGCAAGCCGGGCTGCGGCAAGGCCCTGGTCGCCTCCAAGCCTCCGGCCCTCACCTTCCAGTGTCCCGATCACCCCGAGGTCCTGACCACCTCCCCGGCCGTCTGCGGGAAGGCCGGATGCGGGAAGGCCCTGGTGCCCCAGGGGAAGAAGAACTAGGGCCGAGCCGCAGAAGTTTTGTACCAGTCCCTCGAGGGGACCGGTACAGAACCTGCGAGTCGAGGGACTAGCCGTCGGGACGGGGTATACTTCGGGCGTGGCGCACGATCCCCTGGAGGACTGGGCGGAGAAGGACCGGCTGCTAGCGGAGATCGGAGTGGAACCGGCGGCGCCCCCTCCCGCACCGCCTCCCGTCGCACCCGCCTCTCCCGACCCCGTTCCCGCCCCGGCCCGGCTCGTGCGCCTCCCGGTGCTCGACGAGGTCCCCGACGCCCCGCCTCCCCCGGCCCTCCCGCGGCGCGCCCTTCCCGGCCGGCGCCACGCGGCGGCTTCGGTCTTCCTCCTGGCGGTGGGGGTGGCCTGGCTTGCGGTCGGAGCGGGGGCGGGGAGCGGGGCGGCCCTCCTGGCGGGACTCGCGTTCCTGGGGGCGGGCGCGGCCGCGTTCGCCCCGCTCGTCCGGTCCTGAAGGGCCCGTCTCCCGGGAAATCGCTTGACTCTCCCGGGCACCCTCCCTATATTGACCACCCCGATGCGAGGCACGAAGCAGAAGTCGTTCCTGGCCGGCGCGAAGACCCACCGGGCGGAGTGGTTCGTGGTGGACGCGAAGGACCGGATCCTCGGCCGTCTGGCCACGCGCATCGCCATGGTCCTCATGGGCAAGCACAAGCCCACTTACACGCCCTTCCTGGACACCGGCGATTTCGTGGTCGTCCTGAACGCCGAGAAGATCCGCCTGACGGGGAGGAAGCCCGAGCAGAAGGTCTACAAGCGCTTCTCCGGCTACCCGGGGGGGCAGAAGGAGGTCCCGTTCGCCGTCGAGATCGCCAAGCGCCCCGAGGAGGTCGTTCGGCACGCGGTCCTCGACATGCTTCCGCGCGGCACGCTGGGCCGCCAACAGATCTCGAAGCTCAAGGTGTACCGCGGGGCCGAGCACCCGCACGCCGCGCAGCAGCCCAAGCCGCTGGAGATCAGGTGATGGCGGAACTCAAGGAGTACATCTGGGGGACCGGGCGCCGCAAGAGCGCCGTGGCGCGCGTGCGCCTGTCCCGCGGCCAGGGGACCATGACCGTCAACCACCGGCCGTTCGAGAAGTATTTCCTCACCGAGGACGACCGGCTGAGCGCCCTGGCCCCGCTCCACGCGACCAAGGCGTTCGGGCGCTACGACGTGCTCGTGCTCGCGGGCGGCGGGGGCATCTCCGGCCAGGCGGGCGCGGTGAAGCTCGGGCTGGCCCGGGCGCTCAAGAAGATCGAGCCGGCGCTCGAGTCCATCCTCCGCGCCCAGGGCCTCCTGACCCGCGACCCGCGCATGAAGGAGCGCAAGAAGTACGGCCTGCGCGGCGCGCGCCGGGGCGTCCAGTACTCCAAGCGCTAAGCCCCCGACGGCCGCGCCCGTCCCCACATCGAGAGGAGCAGCCGTGGGCTTCGCCGCCAGCGACCGCATGAAGCGCCTTCCGCCCTACCTCTTCGCCGAGTTCGAGCGGAAGCGCGCCCTGCTCGAGAAGCAGGGGAAGGACATCGTCAACCTCGGGATCGGCGACCCCGACCAGGCGCCGCCCAAGCTGCTCCTGGACACGATGGTCGCCCACCTGGGAGACGAGGGCGTCCACCAGTATTCCTCCTCCCAGGGGATCGAGGAGTTCCGGTCCGCCGTGGCCGGCTTCATGAAGCGGCGCTACGGCCTCGCCCTCGAGAACCGCGAGATCTGTCTCGGGGTGGGTTCGAAGGAGCTCATCGCCCACCTGCCGCTCGCCCTCACCAACCCGGGCGACGTCGTGCTCTGCCCGGAGCCCGGCTATCCGCCCTACCGATCCGGCGCGGTCTTCGCCCTCTGCGAGCCGCACGTGATGGCCCTCTCCCCGAAGGGCGGCTTCCTGCCGGACCTGGACGCGATACCGGCCGAGGTCCTCCGCCGCGCGAGGATCCTCTACGTGAACTACCCGAACAACCCCACCGGGGCCGTCGCGCCGCGCGGGTTCTACGAGCGGTGCGTCGCCTTCGCCCGGAAGCACGGCGTCCTCGTGGTCTCCGACGAGGCCTACGCCGAGCTCTACTACGAGGACCCGCCGATCTCGTTCCTCGAAGTTGCCGGCGCCCGCGAGGTCGGGATCGCCGTCCACTCGATGACGAAGACCTTCTCGATGGCCGGCTGGCGCGTCGCGTGGGTCTGCGGGAACGCCGAGGCCGTCGAGATCATCCGGGGCTTCAAGGCCAACTGCGACAGCGGGCAGTTCATGGGCTTCCAGAAGGCGGTGGCCAAGGTCCTCGCCGAGGGGACGGGCGACATGAAGTCGATCCGGGACATGTACCGCCGCCGCCGCGACCGCTTCGTCGAGGGGACGCGGAAGCTCGGGTGGGACGTGCCCTCCCCGAAGGCGGGCCTGTACGTCTGGTTCCCCGTCCCCCGGGCGGGGATGTCCTCCATGGCCTTCGCCGAGAAGGCGCTCGAGGCGGGCGTCATCATGCTTCCGGGCTCCGGCTTCGGCGCGGCGGCGGAGGGCTTCGTGCGGGTCGCCCTCACGGTCACGGAGGAGCGGATCGCCGAGGCGGTGCGCCGCTTGGGGACCCTGAAGCTCTGAGCCAGCCCGGGCGAGTTCGTGAAGACTCGGGCACGTAGGGGGATCGGGTGATGTCGCCGGATCCGGGGATGGGAGCAGGAGGGGCGGGGAGAACGCCGTCCCGCCCCGGTTCCGAGGGGTTCGGGAGGTTCCCGATCACCCGATTCTTCCCCGTCCTCGCATCTCCCTGCGTTCTCGTGGACTTCACGATCGTTTTGGATTGACAGGGTCGGACAGGAGCGGATGCCTCAAGAGCTCGTGATCGCCTCGAAGAACGCGGGGAAGATCCGCGAGATCCGCGAGATCCTGGCCGGCCTGCCCGTGGCGGTGCTCGCGCTCCCGGATCTCCCGGAGGTCGTGGAGGACGGCCTCAGCTTCTCGGAGAACGCGCGGAAGAAGGCCGTCGAGATCGCCCGTCATACCGGGCGCTGGGCCCTGGCGGACGACTCGGGGCTCGAGGTGGACGCCCTGGGCGGCGCCCCGGGGATCCGCTCGGCGCGCTGGTCGGGCGGGGGGGACGAGGCCAACAACGACAAGCTGCTGGCGGAGCTCCGGGACGTGCCCGCCGCGGCCCGGACGGCGAGGTACCGCGCGGTGGTCGCCGTGGCCCGTCCGGAGGGGGAGCTCGTCGCCGAGGCGGAGGGGGCCTGCGAGGGCCTGATCGGATTCGAGCGGAGGGGAACCGGGGGCTTCGGCTACGACCCGCTATTCGTCGTCCCCGAGCTGGGGCGGACGATGGCCGAGCTCGCGCCCGAGGAGAAGCACCGCATCTCCCACCGGGGCCGGGCCCTGGAGCGGATCCGCGGCCCCTTGACTCTCGCGCTCGCCGGGGTAAGATGACGGCGATGCCCAAGCCGAAGCGCGAGCGGGGGATCGACGTCGACGCTTCCGAAGCCGACCGGCTCCATCTCGAATTCGAGATCTCGCTCGCGCGGGCGGCGGTCGAGGCGGACGCGAAGAACGTGCGGGCCTACCAGCTCCTCGGGCAGGCGCTCACCCGGGGCGGGCGCCACGAGGACGCCTTCGAGGCCGACCTCCGGGTGACCGAGCTCGCGCCCAAGGATCCCGTCGCGCACTACAACCTGGCCTGCAGCTACTCGAACCTCGAGAACCTGGACGGGGCCTTCGAGTCCCTCCAGAAGGCCTTCGACCTGGGCTACAACGACTACCGTCACCTCCTCCGGGACCCGGACCTCGAGAACGTCCGCCGCGACCGCCGCTTCAAGCGGCTCCTCGACCAGAAGTGGGGGAAGCGCCAACCCTAGCCCCCGCTTCCCGCCCCCCGATTCCCGATACTCGATCCCCGATTCCCGCTTCCCGATTCCCGCTTCCCGCTCCCCGATTCCCAATTCTCGATTCCCGATTCCCGACTCCGGCGTCCCCATTCTTCTTGATTCCCGCTTCCCGATTCCCGATTCTCTCCTCATGCCCAAGACCCGCGTCGAGTTCGTCTGCCAGCAGTGCGGGGCCAGGTCCCCCAAGTGGCTCGGGAAGTGCGCCGAGTGCGGGGAGTACAACACCCTGGTCGAGGAGGTCGCCCGCTCGGAGGAAGGGGCGCGACGGCCCGTCCTCTCGGAGGACCGGCCGGTCCCGATCACGGAGGTCCAGCCGGCCGACCGGCCGCGCCTGGTCGTGGGGATCGGGGAGTTCGACCGGGTGCTGGGCGGGGGCGTGGTCGTCGGCTCGGTCGCCCTGATCGGAGGCGACCCCGGCATCGGGAAGTCCACCCTGATCCTCCAGGTCTGCGAGCGGATCGCGCGGCAGGGCCGGAAGGTGCTCTACGTCTCCTCGGAGGAGTCGGTCATGCAGACCAAGCTCCGGGCCGACCGGCTCGGGGTCTCCTCCCCGGACCTCTACATCGTGAGCGAGACGAACCTCGCGGTGATCAAGAGATACCTGGAAGAGCTCAAGCCCGCGTTCGCCGTGGTCGACTCGATCCAGATGATCTACCGCTCCGAGATCCCGGGCGCCCCGGGGACCGTGTCCCAGGTGCGGGAGTGCGCCTCCGAGCTCACCTTCCTGGCCAAGCGCGCCGGGATCTCCCTCTTCATCGTGGGGCACGTCACCAAGGACGGGGCCATCGCGGGTCCGCGCACCCTCGAACATGTCGTGGACGCCGTCTTCTACTTCGAGGGCGACCGCTTCCAGACCTTCCGGCTCCTCAGGGCCGTCAAGAACCGCTTCGGCTCCACCAACGAGATCGGCATCTTCGAGATGGTCTCGTCGGGCCTGGCCGAGGTGGCCAACCCGAGCGAGCTCTTCATGGCCCGCGACCGCGGCCCCCGCGAGGGCTGCGTGGTGACCCCGAGCTTCATCGGGTCGCGGACGCTCCTCATCGAGATCCAGGCGCTGAGCACGCCGGGCCTCAACCCGGCCATGGTCTCGCGGCGCGTGAGCGGCGTGGACCGCGACCGCATGATGCTCGTCCTCGCGGTCCTGGCCCGCCGCTGCGGGTTCGGGACGGCGCAGGAGGACGTCTTCGTGAACGCCGTGGGCGGCGTGCGCGTGGACGAGCCCTCGGCGGACCTGGCGATCGGGGTCGCGATCGCCTCGAGCGTCCTGGCCCGCCCCGTGGCCGGGCGGACAGTCGTCTTCGGCGAGGTCGGCCTCACCGGCGAGGTCCGGGGCGTCACCCAGGCGGCCGCCCGCGCCGCCGAGGCCCGTCGCCTGGGCTTCGCCCGCGCCATCGTGCCCCGGGACAACGTGAAGTCGATCGGAGAGGGGGAAGGCCTCGAGATCGTCCCCGTGGGGGACCTGGACGAGGCCTTCGTGGCCGCCCAGCTCCAGTAGGCCCGGCCCCAGAGATTGCCCGTGCGGCGGCGCCGGCCGCGGCTAATCCGCTTACGGCCATGGGGATAAGCCCCGGATCGCTTGCGGGGGAGGACGCTGGGCAGACGATTGCGGTGTCCGCGCGTCGCGG
>Ga0187893_10001008_pt1 | contig 70379 bp, 70 predicted proteins | sample MA1701074metaG_FD_139574 | JGI IMG/M metagenome (GOLD analysis project Ga0187893, IMG submission 139574) | White microbial mat communities from a basaltic lava cave in the Kipuka Kanohina Cave System on the Island of Hawaii, USA - MA170107-4 metaG ...
CGGCGCCGGCAACTACGGCATGTGCGGGCGCGCCTACTCGCCGCGGTTCCTGTGGACGTGGCCCACCGCCCGGATCTCGGTCATGGGCGGGGAGCAGGCCGCCGGCGTGCTCGCGCAGGTGAAGCGCGATGCGCTCGAGAAGAGCGGCAGGGAATGGAGCAGGAAGGAGGAGGATGCGTTCAAGGCGCCGATCCTGGAGCAGTACGCGCGCCAGTCGAGCCCCTACTATGCCAGCGCCCGGATGTGGGACGACGGCATCATCGATCCCCGCCGGACACGCGACACCCTGGCGCTCGGGATCGCGGCGAGCCTCGCCGCGCCGGTCGAGGACACACGGTTCGGCATTTTTCGCATGTGATAATGTGCGCCTCTTCGATCGCCCGCCGCTCATGAGCCAGAAGATACTTTCCCAGATCGACGCGGACGGCACTGCGACGGTGATGCTGAACCGCCCCGAGGTGCATAACGCCTTCGACGCGGAGATGGTCGATGCGCTCACCGCGACGCTGCGCAAGCTCGAATCCACCCCCGGGGTGCGCGCCGTCGTCGTCACCGGCGCCGGAAAGAATTTCTGCGCCGGCGCCGACATCGAGCAGATGAAGCGCAGCGCCCGCCTTTCCCGCGGGGAGAACCTGGAGAACGCACGGGCCACGGCGCTGATGCTGCACACGCTCCACACGCTGGAGAGGCCGACCATCGCCTGCGTGCGCGGCGCGGCGCGCGGCGGCGGCGTCGGGCTCGTCGCGGCATGCGACATCGCGCTTGCCGCGCGCGGCGCGACCTTCCGCCTCTCGGAGGTGAAGCTCGGCCTCATCCCGGCCATGATCAGCCCGTACGTGGTTGCGGCAATGGGACCGCATCACGCGCGCCGCTACATGCTCTCGGGGGAGGAATTTGACTCGGCCGAAGCCTTCCGCACCGGGCTCGTGCACGATATCTGCGAGGAGCCCGAACTGAACGCCCTCGTCGGCCGCATGCTGGCGCACCTCATTTCGAGCGGCCCCAACGCGCTGATCGCGATCAAGAAGCTGATCCCCGGGGTCGCCGGCAGCCGCATCGACGAGGCGCTGGTCGAAACGACCGCTCAGCGCATCGCCGAAATCCGCGCGACGCCGGAGGCGCAGGAAGGCCTCTCGGCGTTCCTCGAGAAGCGCAAGCCGTCCTGGGTCACGCCGGCCTCCGAGCGCGCGAAGAAAACGTCCGGGGGAAACTCATGAGCCTGCCCGGGCGCGTCAAGCTGGTCGAGGTCGGGCCACGCGACGGGTTGCAGAACGAAGCGACGCCGGTCGCGACTGCGGTCAAGGTCGAGCTCATCCACCGCCTGCAGGACGCCGGGCTGCCGGTGATCGAGGCGACCGCTTTCGTCTCGCCCAAGTGGGTGCCGCAAATGGCGGACAGCGCGCAGGTGATGGCGGCGATCCGCCGCAAGCCGGGGGTGTCCTATCCGGTGCTGGTGCCGAACCGCAAGGGGCTCGACGCCGCGCTTGCCGCAGGCGCGCAGGAAGTGGTGGTGTTTGGCGCTGCGACGGAAACTTTCTCCCGGAAGAACACGAACTGCTCGATCGCCGAGGGACTCGCGCGCTTCTCGGAGGTGTGCCGGGAAGCGCTCGCGCGTGGAATCAAGGTGCGCGGCGACATCTCGGTGTGCCTGGGCTGTCCCTACGAAGGAGAAGTTGCTCCGGAGGCGGTCGTGCGCGTTGCGCGCGAGCTCGACGCGATGGGCTGCTACGAGATCACGATTGCCGACACCATCGGCACCGGCACGCCGGGAGGAACCCGCGCCGTGCTCGAAGCCGTGATGCAGCACATCGCCGCGAGCAGCATCGCCGGGCACTTCCACGACACCTACGGGCAGGCGGTCGCCAACGTCTACGCCGCGCTCGGATGCGGGGTGGCGACCTTCGACGCCTCGGTCGCCGGGCTCGGCGGCTGCCCGTACGCGAAAGGCGCCACCGGCAACGTCGCCACCGAGGACGTCCTCTACCTGCTGGACGGCCTCGGCATCGAAACCGGCGTGGACATGGCGAAGCTCGCCGCCGCCGGCGAGTACATCTGCGGCGTGCTCGGCAGGCCGACGCACTCCAAGGCCGCGCGCGCCCTCGCCGCCAGGAAAATCGCTGCGTGACCGTTCACGCGCCCGGAGAAAGCCATGCCATTGAGCAATCCCGTTCCCCGCAAGCTCATGCATACCCGCGCCATCGAGTGCTGCGGCTACGAGCGCGACGACGGGCGATGGGACATCGAGGCGCACCTCACGGACGTCAAGACCGTCGCCCACTCGCGGCGCCACGGCGGGCGCGAACGCCGTCCGGGTGAGCCGGTGCACGACATGTGGCTGCGGGTCACCATCGACCTGGACATGAAGATCCACGAAATCGAGGCCAGGACGGACGAGGGCCCGTACCCCATTTGCGGCGACATCACGCCCAACTTCCGGGCGCTCGCGGGTCTCACCATCGGCCCGGGCTGGCGCAAGAGCGTCGCCGAGCGCGTAGGCGGCGTGAAGGGCTGCACGCACCTCGTGGAGCTGCTGGGGCCCCTCGCGACCACCGCGTTCCAGGCGACGGGCCGGGCGCGCCTCGCGCGCGCCGCCGGCAAGCCCGCCACCCGCAAGCCCTACCAGCTGAACTCCTGCCACGTCTACAAGGACGACTCGCCGGCGGTGCTCGAACGATGGCCGCAGTTCTATACCGGGCCGAAGCCGCCCTGATCGCCGACACCCGGTCGCGCTGGCGTGCGGCGGCCCCCTTTTGACATGACTCCAGTCGCCCGCTCGAAGCCGATGCGCCTGCCCGAGCGGGTGCTGCGCAAGATCGCGGCACAGCGCGAGCGCAGCGAGATCCTGATCAGCTACGTGCAGGGCGCGGTCATCCTGCTGCTCGCCGTCCTCTACGCGGTCTCTCCGAAGACCTTCATGGCGGACGTCCCGTTCCGGCCGGTGCCGTGGGCCGTCGGCGCCTACGCCACGTTCACCGCGTTGCGGCTCTGGCTCGCCTACCGCACGCGGCTCACCCCCGTGATGCTGGGCGCGTCGGTGATCGTGGATGTCACCCTGCTGATGATATTGATCTGGAGCTTTCACCTTCAATACGGCCAGCCGGCCGCCTTCTATCTCAAGGCGCCGACGCTCCTCTACATCTTCATCTTCATCGCGCTGCGCACGCTGAGCTTCTCGCCGCTCTACGTGCTGTTCACCGGCGTCGCCGCGGCGGTGGGCTGGCTCGCGCTCCTGCTCTACGCCCTCGCCGAGCCCGAGGGCATCTCGCTCGTCACCCGCGACTACGTCGAGTACATGACCTCCGCGCGGATCCTGATCGGCGCGGAGATCGACAAGGTGATCTCGATCCTCGTCGTGGCGGCGATGCTGAGCCTCGCCGTGCACCGCGCGCGCGGCCTGCTGCAGAGCGCGGTCGTCGAGGAGCAGGCCGCCACCGAGCTCTCGCGCTTCTTCGAGGCGGACGTCGCGCGGGAGATCGTCGGCGCCGAGGACCCGCTCAAGCCCGGAGACGGGAGGCAGGTCGAAGCGGCTTCAATGTTCATCGACCTGCGCGGCTTCACCAAGCTTGCCGCCACGATCCCGGCCGGCGCCGTCGTGTCCCTGCTGAATGACTACCACGGGATGATCGTGCCCGTGATCAAGCGCAATCACGGGCACGTAATCGCCTACCTGGGCGACGGCATAATGGTCACCTTCGGCGCGATCCGCCCGCTGCCCGCGTTCGCCGCAGACGCGCTGCGGGCGGCCGGAGAGCTGCTCGACGCCTACGACCGCTGGGCGGAACGGCGCGCCGCGGCCGGCCTTCCCGCGCCGGGAATCGGCATCGGCGTGAACTGCGGGCCGGTGGCGGTGGGGGCCATAGGCGACGCCGCGCGTCTCGAGTTCGGGGTCATCGGTGACTCGGTCAATGCGGCCGCGAAGCTCCAGAACCACACCAAGGTCGAGGGGGAGCGGGCGCTGACCACCATCGAAATGCGCGACCTGGCCGTGCGGCAGGGTTTCGATGCGACGCGCTGCGGCGAGACACTCGCGCGCCGCACCGTCGCGGGCGTATCGGACCCCATGGACCTGGTGGCGATCCGGTAATAATGCCGCCCGCCCCCCGGCGCCGAGGCGCCTGCTTCAAGACGGAGGGCTTCCATCCGGCACATTTTCGTTGTGCCCGGAGATTCCCGGTGTCATGATATACGCGGCATTTCCGTCGCCGTCCCGTGCGCCCGACGGAGGATTTTTTACGAAAGGGGGTTCCGAATGAAGTTTGTCATCGCGGTAGTTTCGCTGCTGTTGATTGCCACCCCGGCCCTGGCCCAACGGAAGGATTGCAACGAACTGAAGGTCGAAATCGACGAGAAAATCAAGAAAAACGGCGTGAAGGAATTCACCACCACGATCGTCCCCAACGAGGAAGTCAAGGAAGGGATGGGCGCCGTCGTCGGCAGCTGCGACGGGGGCACGAAGAAGATCGTCTACAAGCGCGGCAGCTGAGCGCCGCACAGCTTCGCGGCCGGGCGCCGGCGCGGTCTCGCGCCGGCGCGGGGGCGCATCACCCGATCATCCACTCGTGGCCGCACTTGCGGCAGCGCACACCGACGGGTGGCAGGTCGCCCACTTCCTCTCTTCCCGGTATTGCGAGGCGACCCGCCGGCGCTCCGCTGAGCTCGAGGTCGCTGTATGCCGTGCACTTCTCGCATCGTGAGCGCTCCGCGGCGCGCACGGCGAAATCCAGCATGGCCAGGTAACGGCGCAGCGTCCACATGCAGACCGCGGCGCCCGCCAGCATTGCGGCGAGCCGCATCCCCGTCTCCCAGACCGGCATGCGGAGACTGAACCCCTCGAAGCACGCCAGCACCGTCACCAGGCACAGGAACGAGGTGACGAGATAGAGATGGCTTTCGATCAGCTGGCGCTGGTACCAGCGCCCGAATCCGATCTTGCGTATGCCCTCGGCGAGCTCCACGGTCACACCATCGCCGAGCCGCCGTCCACCACCAGCGTCTGGCCGGTGATGAAGGCAGCGTCGTCGCTCGCGAGAAAGCTTACCGCACCCGCGAGGTCTTCGGGTTGCTCGTTGCGCGGGATCGCGCGCGAGGCGCGGCTCGCCGCACCGTGCTGCACGTGCTCCCGGCTCTTCAGCACCCCTTCCGAAAGGGTGAAGCCCGGCGCAAGCGCATTCACCGTGATGCCGTCCTTGCCGACCTCGCGCGCGAGCGCCCGCGTGAGCGCGATCACCGCCCCCTTGCTCGACACGTAGTGCAGCAGCAGCGGCACGCCTTTCAGGGGCGCGCCGGAAGCGAGGTTGATGATGCGCCCGCCCCCCGCGCTCCGCATGTGCGGCACGCAGGCCCGGCAGCACAGGAACACGCCCAGGGTGTTCACTTCCATCACCTTGCGCCATTCCGCGGCATCGATGCGCTCGAACGGGCGCGGCGCGATCGCCGAAAAATAGGCCGCGTTATTGACCAGGATGTCGATGCGGCCGAATGTGACCATCGTCTCGGCCACCATGCGCGCCACGTCCTCCTCGGAAGCGACGTCTACCTTGAGCCCCACGCAGCGCGCGCCGGTCGCCCGCGCGACCTCCGCCGCGGCCGCGTCGTGATTGCGGATGTCCGCGACGACGACCGCGGCCCCGTCGCGCGCGAGCCGCGCGGCGAGCGTCTTGCCGATACCGCTCCCGGCCCCGGTGACGATGGCGACCTTGCCCTGGAGCTTCATGGCTTTCAGCGGATCATGGTATTGGGGAGGATCAGCGCGATCTGCGGGAACGCGATCACCAGCATTACGCAGGCCATCATCGCCACCCAGAACGGCAGGATACCGACGAATATCCTGCCCATCGGCACGTCCTCGGCCACCCCTTTCACCACGAACACGTTGATGCCGACCGGCGGGCTGATGAGGCCCATCTCGAGCACGATCACCATGAAGATGCCGTACCAGATGGGATCGAGGTTGAGCGCCAGGACGATGGGATACACGATCGGCACCGTCAGCACCAGGATCGCGAAGCCCTCGAGAAACATGCCGAGCATGATGTAGGCGACGAGCAGCACCGCGAGGACGGCGAGCGCGGGCAGGGCAAGCCCGGTCAACGCGCTCGCGAGGTCCACCGGGATCCGGCTCATCGCCAGGAACGGCGAGAAGATGTGCGCGCCGATGAGGATCAGGAACACCATCGCCGTGGTGCGCACGGTCTGCAGCAGCGCGTCGGTCAGCGCGGCGAAGGTGAGCCGGCGCCGCCACAGCGCATGCGCCAGCGTGAGGCCCGCCCCCACGGCCGCGGCTTCCGTCACCGTGAAGACGCCGGCATACATGCCGCCGATCGTCGCGACCAGCACGACGAAGAACGCGCCGGCGCCGCCGAGCGCTGACCAGCGCTCCCGCAGCGCGACCCGCCTGCCGGGCGGGCCGTAGTGCGGGCGGAAGGCGCACACGATGACGACGGTCACGATGAAGAGCGCGGTCAACAGCAGGCCGGGCAGGAATCCGGCGAGAAAGAGCTTCCCGATCGACTGCTCGGTCAGGATCCCGTAGACCACCAGGACCGTCGACGGCGGAATCAGGATGCCGAGCGTGCCGCCGGCGGCAACCGCGCCGGTGGCGAGCCGCGGATCGTAGTGATAGCGGCGCATTTCGGGAAGTGTAACGCGGCCCATGGTGATGGCCGAGGCGACCGACGATCCGGACAACGCGGCGAATCCGGCGCAGGCGAGAATGGTCGCCGACGCGAGCCCCCCGCGCCGGTGCCCGATCCAGGCGTGGGCGGCGGTGAAGAGGTCGCTGCTCATGCCGGATACCGCCGCGAAATTGCCCATGAGCACGAAGAGCGGGATGACGGAGAGCGCCTGCACCGCGGCGTGCGAATACGGAAAGGAGCCGAGAGTGTGCAGCGCCGCGCCCACCGAGTTGAGCGCGGCGATGCCGAAGGCGCCGACCAGCGCCATCGCGATGCCTATGGGCATGCGCAGGAACAGCAGCGCCAGCAGCGCCGCCATGCCGACGATGCCGGCCGTGGTCGGGCTCATCGGCCGCTGTCAGGCTTCCGGGAGGGACGTAGCGCTTTCCAGGCGTGCACGAGCAGCACGACCGCGAACACCGCCGAGCAGAACGCGGTGACCAGCTCGAACGGCAGCTTGGGGATCCTCAGCATGTTGGTCGCCTCGCCGCGCTCGCCCGAGCCGATTGCGTAGAGCGTCGCCTGCCAGGCGATGACCGCCATCAGCGCCGCGCCCGCGAGGTGGTTCACGACGTTGAGGCAGCGCCATCCCGGCCGGTCGAGCAGCGGCGCGAGGAGGTCTACCGCGACGTGGCCGCCGGTCGCGGCGCAGTAGGGCAGCGCGAGGAACACGATCAGCACCATCGCGAGCTCGGTCATCTCGTAGGCGCCGAGGAAGGGCAGGCGCAGCGCGTAGCGCATGAGCACGTCGAAGAGCACGAGCCCGAGGAGGCCCAGCAGCACGACGCCCGCGCCGAGTGCGAGCCAGCGCAGGAAGCGGTCGAACACCGGCCTAGCCCTTGTAGCCGGCCCGCTTCAGCATGTCCCGAGCGGGAATGCCTTTCGGCTCCATCTCCTTCACCCACTCGTCGATGATCGGGCGCAGGGTCTTGCGGATCCGGTCCTGCTCCGCCTGCGGCAGCGTGACGACGTCGGACTTGCCGCGCACGCCCTCCACCGCCTGCGCGCCGCGCTTGATATACGCGGCGGTCGCCTTGAGGCTCAACTCGCGCCCGGACAGCCGGTCGATCGCGGCGCGCGCTTCCGGCGGGAGGCTCTCGTACTTCTTCTGGTTCATCGCGACCAAAAACACCGAGCGCCCGAAGACGGGGCCGGAGATGGTGATGCCCCTCGCCACCTCGCCGAGGCGGAAATCGAGGATGGTGGTGAACGGCACCATCGCCCCGTCCATGGTGCCGCGCTCAAGACCTTGGTACACCTCCGTGATCGGAGCCGCGATCGGGACCGCCCCCATGACCTGGAGCTGCTTCGCCTGGGCAGCCGAGGGCGAGCGCATGCGCAGGCCCTTCAGCTCGTCCATCGAGCGGATCGCCTTGCCGCGCGACATGAGGCCGGCGTCCTCCGCGCCCCAGAGCGCGATCACCTTGGTGCCCTCGAACTCCGGCAGCAGGTAGGGATCGAGCAGATCCCACATCATGTTGGTGGCGGCAAGCCCATCGTCCTTCAACCCGGGCAGCTCGATGATGCCGACGCGCGGAAACGCGGGCGAGGTGTAGCCCGGGAGCGTGAAAACGAGATCCACCACGCCGTCCTTCACCTGCCGGTAGAGCTCCGGGGGCTTGCCCCCGAGCTGCATCGAGGGATAGAGCGTCACCTTCACCGCGCCGTTGGTGGCCTTCGCCACCTCCTCCGCCCACGGTGTGAGGATCTCGCGGAAGATCACGTGCACCGGCGGCACGAAGGTCGACAGGCGCAGCTCCTGCGCCGAGCCCGGCCGGACGGTCCCTGCCAGTGCCGCGGCTCCGAGAACGAGCACGACGAACGCACGTGCAAACTTGGTCATGCGATGCCTCCTCGCGATTGAAGCTGTCGGGTGCGGCCGGGGGAATTCAGGCCGCGGTGAGGGAGACGGTTGCTTCCTCGTAGCGGCCCGCGCCCAGCCTCCCCGCTTCGAAGATCCCGTGCTCCGCGATCCAGCGCCGGGAGTCCTCGAACACCTCCCGCGTATAGGGCTCGAACACCAGCCGCTCGCCCGGCCCCCAGCGGCGCGTGTCCATCTGGTCGAGGAAGCGCCGCGGGAATTCCCTGCGGTAGTAATGCGTGTAGCGCTCCGGCCGCAGGTCGATGTCGCGCTGGGCGCTGCGCAGCGCCCGGAAGTACTTCTTCACGTCCTCCGGGTCGGGATCGCCGGTGATCATCGAGGCGATCATGAAGGTGGTGTCGATCACCTTGCGGAAGCCCAGCTGCTCGACGAAATAGTAGGGGCCGCTGAAGAGCGCGGCCGCCGGCACCCTGCGATCCACGAGCTTCTCCAGGCGGCCGAAGAGGATGCCGTCCGCGAACGAGAGCTTGATTCTCTCGGGCCCCAGGTACTGCTCGAGCGCCTGGATCGTCGAGTAGTGGCTGCCCGACTGGTAGCCCACCGAGACCGGCACCCCGGCGAGGTCCTGCGGCGCGTGCACCGGGGAATCCGGCGGCACGAATATTCCCGAGGGCGCGACCGAGTAGCAGTCCGCGTAGAGCTTGCCGTGGCCCGCCGAGGAGGCGACGTTGACGGTCCAGTGGCAGGCGCAGCTCACGTGGGAGGCGCGGCCTTTCTCGATGTCCTGGTAGGCGCCGACCTTGTCCGGCGTCGCGTGGCTTTCTCCGAGATCCTCCCCGTCCCAGTTGGAGCGGAATTCGTAGTCGAGGCCCTCGGCCCTGAAATAGCCCTTCTCCTCGGCCACCCACTCCTGCAACCGGAAATGCGGGGAAATGACGAACTTGCCCATGGCCTCCTCCTTGGGCGCGGCGCGGCGGCCGGCGGGCAAAATGTAACCCCTCCGCCCGGGGAAATCAAAGGGGCGACGAGCCGCGCTGTGCGTAGACGAGCCGCGCCACGGGTGCGAGCACGCCGAAGATGCCGATGCTCGCAAAGGCTAGACCCCAGGCAAGAACGCTGCGGTTGCCGCCCGCGAGATCGAGCACGGCGCCGAACACGAGCGGGGCGAAGAAGGCGGAGCTGAATCCCAGGAACGAATAGACCGCCATCGTCGCGCCGCGCTCGTCGGGGTGGGCGGCGGCGACCGTGCCGGCGGTCAGCGCGGCGGAGTCCCCGAGCATCAGGCCATAATGCACGCACATGATGAGGAACACCAGCATCCACGGCAGCGCGGCGGTGAAACCCAGCACGCAGGCGAGCAGGCCGGACGCGGTCATGAACGCGAAGATCACCCGCGTTCGGCCGAAGCGCAGCGCAAGCTCGTTGCCCGAGATGCTCATCACCGGGCCGATCAGGTTGATCATGGCGGCGAGCGTCGCGGCCCCCACCCACATCGGCGCGTCCGCCGGCTGCAGCGATGAGGTGAACACCAGAAACGCCACCATCCACGTGCGCTGGCCGAACAATTCGTAGTTGTGCGCCGAATAGCCGATGATGTAGGGCAGCGTCCTGCGGTTCCTAAGCACCGGCCGGAAATCGAGCAGCGCCGGGGCCGGCCCGCCCGCCGCGCGCGTGCGACCGCGGGGCATGGCGAGGGTGACGAGAGCCGCCGCCGCCACGGGGCCCGCCGCGGCCCAGGCGAACGCGGCCTGCCACCCGTGCGCCGCGCCGATCCAGCCGCAAGCCAGGATCGAAAGCGACGAGCCGATGCCGAAGGTTGCGGCATAGAAGGCGACCGCGCGCGACTGACCCGCCCCTTCGAGCTGGTCAGCAAGCATTTTCAAGCCCGGCATGTAGCTCCCGCCGAGCCCCGCTCCGATCAGGAACTGGAACACCAGCGCGCTGGCGAGCCCGCCCGCGAACAGCGTGAAACCTGCCGCGCCGGCGCACGACAGGAGGCAGGCGATGAGATAGACGCGGCGGGAGTCCACGCGGTCGGTGAGGCTGGTGAGAACCGGCGTCGCCAGCACGTAGCCGGCGTAATAGACGCCGCTCACCAGTCCCGCTTCGGAGTTGGAAAGCGCCCACTCGCGCTGCAGCACCGGCAGCAGCGTCGTGTACGCCGCGAAGCCGGTCATGCTGAGGATCTCCGCGGCGCACATCACCAGCGTGAGCTGGACCGGGGTCAACCGGGGTGAGGCTACCGCTCCGGCCACAGGTCCCCTGTCACGTGTCGCGCTCCCCGGTCATATCGCGCCCGCCTTCTTCAGCAGCTCCGCGATGGCCTCGGCCATGCGGCGATAGCCCTTGGCGTTGGGATGGATGGGATCGGCCTTCAGCTCGAGCTGGTACATGACGTCGGTCACGACCTTGCCCTCGTAGGGAACTTCGAATTCCCTTGCCAGCTCCCCGTAGAACGCCGGCGCGCTGGTGATGAGGGCCGGCTTCGGCACCCCCACCAGGACGACCGCGATTCCGCGCGACCTGATCGCCCGGATTATTTCCGCGAGGTTTTTCTTGACCTGCGCGTCGTCCACCTTGCGCAGCATGTCGTTGCCGCCGAGGCACACGATCACCAGCGCCGGGCGGTAAGCTTCGATCACCTGTTCGATGCGCGCGAGCCCCTGCGCGGTTACTTCCCCCGGCACCCCGGCCCGCACCACCTTGCGGCCGATGAGCTGCGCCAGCACCGCGGGATAGCTCTCGGACTCGGCGGCGCCGGTGCCGTAGGTCAGGCTGTCGCCGAAGGCGACGATAACCTCATCCGGCGCGACCGCCGCAACGCGCGGCACCCGCTCCCCGCAGCCCGCGAGCAGCGCCGCGGCGAGAAACGACGCGACGACGAAGCTCGCCGGCCGAGCCGCGCCGCAGCGACTAAGGCTGCCGGTCATCGCTCAAGCCTTCGTTCCGGAGACGCGCCCGATGAAAGCAAGCGTCTCCACGGCGCACCGCTCGGCGTCGCTGGCGGCGACGTGATAGGAATTGCCCGGCAGCACCAGCAGCTCGGAGCGCGGGATTTTCTGCTGCCATGCGCGCACTTCCTCGACGGTCCCGAGCGCGCTGCCCTCGGTGGTGATGACGAGGGTGGGACACCGGATCCGCGGCAGCGCGTCGGTGATGTCCGCATCGGTGATCGTGGGCATGAAGCCGACCTGGGTGGAAACGGCGGTGCGTCCCATGAAGCGTATCCACCATTCGAGCCCCTCCGGCGGGAAGCGGCTGCCGAGCCGCCCCGCCATGGTCCGGCGCGCCCAGTGCTCGACGCCCTTCTCCGCGAATTCCCGGACCAGGTCCGCGCGCTGTCCCACGCCGCGCTTCGGCACCGGCGTTCCCGCCAGCGTCAGGGTCAGCACCCGGTCGGCGTGGCGCGCGGCGAAGTGGCGGGCGATGGTGCCGCCGATCTTGGCCGCAATCACGTGGAAGCGCGCGCTGCCGAGCGCGTCCGCGAGCGCGATGTAATCGTCGCAGATGCGGTCGAGCGTCCAGGGGAAATCGCGCGGCATCGGGGTGGAGGCGCCGAACCCGCGCATGTCCGGCCGCACCACGCGGTAGTGGCGCGCGAGGTGCGGCACCCAGCCGAACCAGGCTGCGCCGCTCTCGGCGTTGCCGTGGAACATCAGGATCGTCTGCGGCTCGCGCCACGGGTCCGAATAGTCGTCCACGGCATAGTGGAGCTCGCAATCCGGGGAAACGCGGAGCTTCGGCATGCGCGCGATATCGGAGTGGGCGCGCCGGGACGCCGCTCGCGGGGTCGAACCCGGCTATTCGGAGCGGATGGCGGCGGAAGTGAGCACCTGCGTGAGCCGCGGGAGCTCGCGCTTCAGGTACTCGGCCATCTGTTCCGGGGTGTTTCCGATCGGCTCTTCCACGCCTTCGGTCAGCAGGCGCTCGCGGTAGTCGCCTGCCTTGATCGCCTTCGCGATCTCGGCGTGCAGCCGCCGGATCGCGGGCTCCGGGGTTCTGGCCGGGGCGAGCAGCCCGAACATCGCCGTCAGCTCGTAGCCTTTCATCCCGGCGGTTTCCGTCACGGTGGGCACGTCGGGAAGCACGCGGGTGCGTTTCGCGCCGGTGACCGCGATCCCCTTCAGCCTCCCGCTCTTCACATACGGCAGCGGCGGCGCGAAGGTCGCGAAATAGAGCGTGACGTGCCCGCCCAGCGTATCGACCAGGGCCGGCCCGCCGCCCTTGTAAGGCACGTGGACGAGGTTGACCTTCGCCAGCTGCTTGAACATCTCGCCGGCCACGTGCGAGGTGCTGCCGGCCCCGAACGACGCATAGTTGACGTCGCCGGGGCGGGCGCGCGCCAGCGCGATCAGCTCCTTCACGCTTCGCACCGGCAGCGACGGATGCGCGACGATGATGTGCGGCACCTGCCCCACCAGCGTGATCGGCGCGAAGTCGCGCGCGGTGTCGTAGCCGAGCCGGGGAAAGAAGGTCGCGTTGATGAGATGGCCGGTGATGGTATGGAAGGCGATGGTGTAGCCGTCGGGCGGGGACTTGGCGACGACTTCCATGCCGATGATGCCGCTCGAGCCGCCGCGATTGTCGACCAGAACCGACTGGCCGAGCTGCTCGGTCAGCTTCTGCGCGAGCGGCCGCGCCAGGATGTCGGTGGTGCCGCCGGGCGGCCACGGCACCACCATCCGCACCGGCTTTGCCGGATAGGTCTGCGCGTTGGCGGCCATTGCGAGAAATGCCGCGGCCCATCCCAATGCGATGCTCGTCCTCATGCCGATCCTCCGCTCGTGAATCCCGCGGCGGCGCTCGCGCCGGTTGCGCGAGCTGCCGCGGAAAACTATACCACCTCAGCTTTTCCCTCGACCTGGCGCCCTCCGCAAATCGCGCAGGACCACCCGCGCGGCATTGATTCCGGCCGCGCCCGCGACGCCGCCGCCCGGGTGCATTCCCGGCCCGCACAGGTAGAGGCCGTCGATGGGCGCGGCATAGCGCGCGAGAGCCGGCACTGGCCGCATCCACAGCGCCTGGTCGAGCGCGAGCTCGGCGTGATATTCCTGCCCCTCCGGAAAGCCGTGCCGCTCCTCGAGATCGCGCGGCGACTCGACGCGCTCGACGGTCGCGCCGGCATCGGGCAGGTATCGGGACAGGATCCCGAGTGCCAGGCTCCCCAGCGCGCGCCGGCGCGCGTCGTCCCAGGCGCCGTCGGCGAGCCGGTACGGCGCATACTGGACCTCCACTTCCATCGGGTGCCGCCCGCCGGCGCCCGTCCCCACGCTCGTCGCCTCCAGGTACGGCTGCCGCGAGAGGCGTCCATACTTCGCGTCGTCGTACGCGCGCTCGAGGTATTCGAGCGAGGGCGCCTCCACCAGCCTCGGCCAGGCGGGCGGACGGTCGAGCGCAAGCGTCGCCCGCGCGACGACGCCGCGGCGCCGCACGTGCGCGAGCGATCGCACGAGCTGCGGATCGAGCCAGCCCGGGTCGACGAGATCGAGAAGCGTCCGCCGCGCATCGGCGCCGGAGACGACGAGCTCGGCGGCAATCTCCTCCCCGCTCGCGAGCACGACACCGTCCGCGCGCCCGCTGCGCACGCGGATCCGCGCAACGGCGGCCCGGTTGCGCACCTCCACGCCGGGAAGCTCCGCCAGCACCTGCCGCAGGTTCGAGCGCGGTGGACGGAAGACGCCGGCCGGGCTTCCCACGTGGTGGTGGAGGAGCACGAAAGCGGTGCCGCCGGAGCGCGGGCCCTGCTGCAGCCGCGTGACCCCGGCCGCTCCCAGGACGCCCTTCAACGCGTCGCATTCGAACCAGTCGTCGAGCCAGTCGGCGACCGGCATCGGGATGAGACGCAGGAGGTCCTCCAGTCCCTGCCGCCCGATCAGCCGCGCCTGCAAGCCGAGCACGGCGAGCCGCGCAACGTCGCCCGCATCGCGGCTCAGGGGATCGGGTGGCGGCGCGACATAGACGCGCTCCAGCAGCCGCGCCAACGTGCGCATCCGGCCGCAGAAATCCGGCCACTTTGCGGCGTCACGCGGGGAGACGCGCCGGATCGCATCGACCGAACGTTCCATGTCGCGCCAAAGCTCCAGGTACCCCCCGTCGGGAAGCGGCACCGCGGCCCAGGGGTCCGGGCGCTCGACCTTGAGCTCGCGCGGTGACAGCCCGAAGCTTCGAATCAGCTGCGGGGGAACCCAACCCCGGTCGGGCGCGCCGCGTGCGTCGTCCGCGCGCTCTTCGAGCACGAGCACGCGGCGGCCGGCCCGCGCCAGCGCGTGCGCGCACGCGAGCTCGTTTACGCCGGCGCCGATGACCAGCGTGCTCACGCGGCGCCTCCCGGAACGCCCGGGGCGCGCCCGGCGCCGAGGAGCGTCAGTGCCCCGCGCGGCCGACCGAGGTCAGGCGGTCGGCAATCAACCCGTGGAAGTGGTCCGCCGGCGCCTGGAAGCGCCAGCCGAGGTGCCGCTCGCAGGCCGCGCAGTGCGCGATCTGCCAGGCGTAGCCCTTGAACCAGGTGTGCGCCGTCGTGGGCGCGCCGGTTGCGACGCAGCCGCCGGCTTCGCGGAAGCACCAGATCCGGAAGGTATAGCCCGCGGGATTGGTGCAAGTGTGCTCGTCCCGACCGTCGACCGGAATGCGCTCGTCCTGGTGGGTGACGGGGTGCCGGCAGAGCGCGCAGAACAGGCGCTTGTCCAGCTTTGCTTCGACCTCGATCCGGGCGCCGGGCTGCTGCCGGGTCGCCGTCGCGACTCGCGGCTTGAAGAGCACCAGGCCGGGATGCGCAAGGTCCATGGCAGATCCCCTTCAAGAGCATAGCTCCCGCCCCCGGTCGTGACCAGTTCTCAGCCGCCCGCGCCCAGGATTGCAGCCGCTGCATTGCGGCCGGGCGCGCCCATGACGCCTCCGCCCGGATGCGTTCCCGCGCCGCACTGGTAGAGGCCCCGGATCGGCGTTTCGTACCTCGCCCACGCCGCCGCCGGGCGCAGGAAGAACATCTGCTGCAACGACAGCTCGCCCTGGAAAATATTGCCCTCGGTGAGGCCCACGACGCGCTCGATGTCCGGGGGCGTGATCACCTGCCGGTGCAGGATCGCCGACCTCAGGTTCGGAGCATATTCGGCGAGCGTCTCGACGACGGCATCGCCGAAGGCTTCGCGCCGCGCCTCCGTCCAGCCACCGTTCAGGTGGTAGGGCGCGTACTGCACGAAGATCGACATCACGTGCTTTCCCGCCGGGGCCATCGAGGGATCGAGGAGGGAGGGGATCACGATGTCGAGGTAGGGGCGGCGCGAGAACTCCCCGTACTTGGCCTCGTCGTAGGCGCGCTCGAGGTAAGCGACGCTCGGGCTCACCGATATCGCGCCGCGCAGGCATGCCCGGTTTCCCCGCAGGCAGGTGAAATCGGGCAGCTCGCCGAGCGCGAGGTTCACCTTGCCCGAGGAGCCGCGGAAGCGGTAGCGCCGGATCGATTCGACGAAATCCCCGGGCAGCTCCCCGGCCCCGACCAGGTCGAGAAAGGTCCGCCGGGGATCGACGCCCGAGACGACGCAACGCGCCCGCAGCTCATCGCCATTCTCCAGCACGACGCCCGTTGCGCGGCCGTTTCCGGCCAGCACCCGGGCAACCGGCGCCCCGGTGCGGATCTCCGCGCCGTGGGCGCGCGCCGCGGCGGCGATCGCCTCGCTCACCGAACCGTTGCCGCCCTTCGCGAATCCCCACGCGCGGAACACGCCGTCGATCTCGCCCATATAGTGATGCAGCAGCACGTACGCCGTTCCCGGCGAGCGCGGCCCCGCGAGCGTGCCGATGATTCCGCTCGCCGACTTGGTCGCCTTCAGGGCTTCGGTCTCGAACCACTCGTCGAGGTAGTCGGCCGCGCTCATCGTGAGGAGCTTGCAGAGCGCGTGGAATCGTTCAGCGCCGAGGCCGCGCAGGTGCGTCGCGAGGCGCGCCAGGCCCGCAAGCTCGCCGGGCGCGAGCGACGCCGGGTCGGGCGGCGCCGCTCCCAGCAGCGGCTTCACCGCGCGCGCCATCTCGTGCATGAGGCGGCCATACTGCGGCATCGCCTCGGCGTCGCGCGGGGAATGGCGCGCAAGCTCCCGGTGGCCCTGGTCCGGGTCGCTCCACTGCACGAGGCAGTCGCCGTCCGGCAGCGGCGTCAACGTGCTCTCGAGCGGCAGGATGTGCAGGCCGTGGCGCGGCAGCTCGAGCTCCCTGATGATCTCGGGCCGCAGCAGGCTCACCACGTAGGAGAACACGGAAAACGTGAAGCCGGGGAAGATCTCCTCACTCACCGCCGCCCCGCCGAGACGGCTGCGCCGCTCGAGCACGAGGACGCGTCTGCCTGCGCGGGCGAGATAGGCGGCGCAGGTGAGGCCGTTGTGCCCGCCGCCGATCACGATGGCGTCGTAGGAGGCGGGCATGGCTAGGCGCGCTTGCGCGGAGGATCGAAGAACGGCTTCTTCACGACCCGGGCGGCGGCGCGCTTGCGGCGGTGCTCCACGGTCACCTCCATCTCCACCGGCGTGCCGGGGGCGGCGCGGCGCGCCTCGAGGTGCGCGAGCGCCACGTATTTCTTGAGCAGCGGCGACCAGCCGCCGCTGGTGGCATAGCCGGCCTGCTTTCCACCGGCGTACACCGGCACGCTCGTGCGCCAGGCCGCCGCCGGAAGCCGCGGGGCGAGGCCGGCCTTTGCATAGAGCCGCTCGAGTGCGTCCCACTCCACCTCGAGCCCGACGAAGCTCCACAGGGGGCCGCGCTGCGCCTCCCGGGCGAGCGCGCTTCTCCCCACGAAGTGCTCCTTGCCGAGGCTCACGGTCCAGCCGAGATCGAGCTCGAAGGGCGAGGAAGTCTGGCTTGCGAGGAGCGCCCTGCGCGCCGGAACGTAGTCCACCTCGGCGAGCATCAGGCCCGCCTCGATGCGCGCGATGTCGAGCGCCAGCATCCCGGCGGCCTGGATCCCGCGGGGCGTGCCGGCCTCGATCAGCGCATCCCATACGGAAAGCGCATCGCCAGCATCGAGCCAGATCTCGTAGCCGAGGTCGCCGGTGTAGCCGGTGCGCGAGATCGTGACCGGGGTTCCCTGCAGCTTCGCGGCGACGATCCGGAAGTACTTCAGGCCGGCGAGGTCGATGTCGACCAGATCCTGGAGGATCGCGCGCGCGGCCGGCCCCTGCAGGGCGAGCGCCGCGGTAGTTTCGGATACGTCCTCGATCGCCACCTCGAGTCCGGCGGCATTGTCCTGCAGCCAGCGCAGGTTCGGGTCTGCCGCCGTGACGCGAAAGTCCCTCTCCTCGAGGCGCGCCACCGTGCCGTCGTCGAGCACCTTGCCCGCGCTGTCGCACCAGGGCGTATAGAGCACCTGGCCCACCCGGGATGACCCGACGTCGCGCGTCATCACGCGATCGAGGAGGCGCGCGGCGTCCTTCCCGCGCACCCGGTACTTGTAGAGGGGCGAGATATCGATGAGCGCGGCGGCGCTGCGGATCGCGTGGTACTCCCGCTCGTGCGAGAGCTCGTAGGAGCTCGCGACCACGTAGCCCGCCCAGCGCCGCCAGGCGTGGCTTGCGCACAGAGGCGCCGTGCGCGCGTGGAACGGCGTCGTCTTCAGCATCACCGGTGATTGCGGCGCAGCCGGCCCAGGCGGAAATCCCACAGGATCTCGCGCGCCGCGTTGTGCCCCGGCAGCCCCGACACGCCGCCTCCGGGGTGCGCGCCCGCCCCGCACAGGTAAAGCCCCCGTACCGGCGCGCGGTAGTTGGCGTGTCCCAGCACCGGGCGCGCGCTCCACACCTGGTCGAGCGTCAGCGCGCCGTGAAAGATGTCTCCGCGCGTCAACCCGTACTCGCGCTCGAGATCGACCGGCGACAGGATCCTGCGTCCCAGCACCGCGCCCTTGAAATTGGGCGCGAAGCGGGTGACGGTGTCGAGAACGTGGTCGGCGGCGGACTCCCGGATGCCGTCCCAGTCGAGGCCGTTCGGCAGGTCGTAGGCGAAATGCTGGCAGAACAGGCTCGCGACGTGCCTGCCGGGCGGCGCCAGGGTCGAATCCACCGTGGAGGGAATCAGCATCTCGATGATCGGGGCGCGCGAGCAGCCGTAGGTGCGCGCGTCGAAGTACGCCTGCTCCATGTAGGCGAGCGAGGGCGCGACGACGATGCCGGACTGGTGGTGGAGCTGCTGGTGCCGTCCGGGCAGGCAGGTGAAATCCGGAAGCTCCGAGAGCGCGACGTTCATGTGGAAGCTCGCCGAGCCGCACTTGTAGCCGCGGATGCGCTGAACGAAATCCTCGTCGAGCGCGGCCGGGTCCACCAGCTTGAGGTAGAGCCGCCGCGGATCGACGTTCGCCACCACGCAGCGCGCGTCGACCATGCTGCGGTCGGCGAGCTGCACGCCCTGCGCGCCGCGCCGGTCGATACACACCTTGTGCACTTCGCAGCCGGTGGTGATCTCGACGCCGAGCCGCCCGGCTTCCTTCGCCATCGCCTGGGTGATCGCGCCCATGCCGCCCACCGCGTGGCCCCAGGCGCCGCGCCGGCCGTTCACCTCGCCGATCACGTGGTGCAGCAGCACGTAGGCGCTCCCGGGCGCATACGGGCTCGCGTAGTTGCCGACCACCGCGTCGAACGCGAACGCGGCCTTGAGCGGCGCCGACTCGAACCAGGAATCGAGCACGTCGCCGGCGCTCTTGGTCATGAGATCGAAAAGGTCGCGGCGCGCCGCCATGCCCGCCTTGCGCATGCGGCGGCTCGCGCGCAGCATCGCGAGCGTATCGCGCAGGCCGCCGCCCACGTTAGGCGGGGTTCGCAGCATCAGATCCCGCAGCACGTTGCCGGCGCCCTCGAGCATCGCGTAGTAACCGGTCAGCCGCTCGGCGTCGCGCCTTGAGTAGCGCGCGACCTCGGCCTGCGTCTGCCCGATGTCGTTGCCGATCTTGAGGAACGCCTTGTCCGAGAGCGGCAGGAAATTCGCGAGCGGCCGCTCGACGATCTTGAGCCCATGCTCCGCGAGCCGCAGGTCGCGGATCACCTTGGGGTGGAGCAGGCTCACGGTGCCGGCCGCCGCCGAATTGCGAAAGCCGGGGAAGAATTCCTCGGTGACCACGGCACCGCCCACGAGGCCGCGCCGCTCGAGCACCCGCACCCGGTAGCCGGCGCGGGCGAGATAGCAGGCGCAGGTGAGCCCGTTGTGGCCGCCGCCGATGACGACGGCGTCGTAGCGGTTGCGCTGCGCCATCAAGCGCCTTTTTCCGGTTGCGCGGATTGTATCAAGCCGCCGGCGTCGCCTCGGCAGGCACGGCAGCGGCGACGGCGACGGAATACGAAGTGGCGCGCCCGGCGGGAGTCGAACCCACGACCTTTGGCTTCGGAGGCCAACACTCTATCCTCTGAGCTACGGGCGCGCGTGCGCGGAGTTTAGCACAGCGCGAATCGACTATCGTCCGCAAATCAAGGTTTTACGCAGCGAAGTCGGCCGCTATATAATGCGCGCTCCGGGACCGCGCAGCCATGGCCGAAATCCACATCGAAGAACATTCCTCGCCGATCAAGACGCCCCGGCAGCTCGCCATCGTCGTCGTGCTCGCCTTCGCGGTGCCGATCACGCTGGTCGTGATGCTGGTGAGCCTCATCACCAGCGGCGGCGAGCCCTCTCCCAACCATCCCGGGATGTCGGCGGAGGCCATCGCAAAGCGCTTGAAGCCGGTGGGGGAACTGGTGGTCGACCCGACCCAGCCCGCTGCCGCGGCCCCGGCGGCGAGCGCGCCGGCTACGGTCGCAGCCGCCGCGCCGGTGCCCGGCGCGAAATCCGTCGCGGCGAAATCCGACGCGGGCAGGGGCAAGTCGATCTATGACGCAACCTGCAGTGTCTGTCATGCGGCCGGCATCGCGGGCGCGCCGAAGACCGGCGACCGGGCGGCATGGGCGCCACGCCTGAAAGCCGGCGTGAGCGCGCTCTACACGAGCTCGATCAAGGGCAAGAATGCGATGCCGCCCAAGGGCGGCAATCTCGCGCTCGCCGACGCCGACGTCAACGCGGCGGTGGATTACATGCTCGGCCTCGTCAAATGACGGCCGCATGGCGACCATTGCAATCGGAGACGTCCAGGGCTGCTACGACCAGCTGATGCGGCTGCTCGAGCGCGCCGGCTTCGACGAGCGGCGCGATGTGCTGTGGTTCGTCGGCGACCTCGTCAACCGCGGCCCGCAGTCGCTCGAGACGCTGCGCTTCGTCAAGGGGCTCGGCGCGCGCGCGGTCACCATTCTGGGCAACCACGATCTCAATCTGCTTGCGGTGGCGGCGGGCGTGCGCAGGCCCCACCGCGGCGACACCAACGACGGCATCCTCGCCGCGCCCGACCGCGACGAGCTGCTCGCGTGGCTGCGGCACCGGAGCATGATGCACGCGGGCAGCGGCTACGCGATGGTTCACGCGGGCCTGCTGCCGCAGTGGACCCTTGCCCAGGCGCTCGCGCTCGGGCGTGAGGTCGAGGAGGCGCTGCGCGCGCCCGATCACCGCGAGCTGCTGAAGAGGATGTACGGCAACGAGCCGCTGCGCTGGAGCGATGATCTCGCCGGCTACGACCGCCTGCGCATCATCGTGAATGCGATGACGCGCATGCGCCTCGCCGCGGCCGACGGCACGCTCGAGCTCGATCACAAGCTGGGGCTCGACACTGTCCCGGCGGGTTATCTGCCATGGTATGACGTGCCGGGACGCGCGAGCCGCGGCACGCCGGTCGTCTTCGGGCACTGGGCAGCGCTCGGTCTCCTCGTGCGCGAGGACGCGATATGCCTCGACAGCGGCTGCGTGTGGGGGCGCGCGTTGAGCGCCCTGCGGCTCGAGGACCGGCGGCTGTTTCAGCTGGACTGTGCGGAACTCGCGGGAACGGCGTCCGAAGACTAGGGCCTCAGCGCCCAACGCGCGATTCGCGTTTCACGCTCACCAGGGTCTGGCGCCGAAAGCTTCCTGGTAGCGCTGCGCGACCTCGTCACGCGTGAAGCGGTGGTTCTGGGCCCCGCGCTGCGCGATCTTGATCGAGCCGAGCAGCGACGCGAGCCGCCCGGTGACCGGCCAGTCGAGGCCGGCGGCGATGCCGTAGAGCAGTCCGGCACGATAAGCATCGCCGCACCCGGTCGGGTCGAGCACCCGCTCTGCGGTGACAGGCGGGATCTCGAGGCGCCGGTCGCCGGTCATGACGAACGAGCCGCGCGCGCCGAGCGTCACCACCAGCGCCTTCACCTTCCGCGCCAGCGCCTCGAGCGTCTGGCCCGTGCGTTCCTGCAGCAGCTGCCCCTCGTAGTCGTTGACGGCCACATAGCTCGCCTGGTTGACGAACCCGGTCAACTCCGCGCCGCTGAACATGGGCAGCCCCTGTCCGGGGTCGAACATGAAGGGGATGGCGGCGGCATGGAACTCGCGCGCGTGCTGCAGCATGCCTTCCCGCCCGTCCGGCGCGATGATGCCAAGCCCGACGCCCTTCGCTTCGTTCACGTGGTTCGCGTGCGAGTGGTTCATCGCCCCGGGATGGAACGCCGTGATCTGGTTGTCGTCGAGATCGGTGGTGATGAACGCCTGCGCGGTGAAGGTATCGGGAATCCGGCGGATGTGGTTCTGCGCCAGGCGCAGCTTCTGCAGCCGGTATTCGTAGGGCTGGTAGTCATCCCCCACCGTCGCCATGATGAGCGGTTCGTCCCCCAGCAGCTTGAGGGTATAGGCGATGTTGCCGGCGCAGCCGCCGAACTCGCGCCGCATGTCGGGCACGAGAAACGCGACGTTCAGGATGTGGAGCTGCTCCGGCAGGATATGGTTCTTGAAGCGATCGGCGAACACCATGATGGTGTCGTAGGCGATCGAGCCGCAAATGAGCGTGGCCATGCCGGCGACCGTTAGAAGGTCGGGAAATTATAGCCGCACGATGGCCGACGCCACCGACCTGACCTGCGCCTGCGCTCGCGCGATACGGCCGCCTATTTCAGCGCGGCGAGCGCCGCATCGTAATTGGGCTCCTGCTTGATTTCCGGCACGAGCTCCGAGTGCAGCACCTTGTTGTTCCCGTCGAGCACGATGACCGCCCGCGCCGTGACGCCCTTCAGGGGCCCGCTCGTGATGTCGACGCCGTACTTCGACTTGAAGTCCCCGCCGCGCAGGGTGGACAGCGCGACCACGTTGTTGACGCCTTCCGCGCTGCAGTAGCGGCCCGCTGCGAACGGCAGATCGGCGGAGATGACGAGCACGACCGTATTCGGCAGCGCGCCCGCCTTCTCGTTGAAGATTTTCGTGGACTTGGCGCATACCGGCGTATCGAGGCTCGGGACGATATTGAGCACCTTGCGCTTGCCGGCAAAATCCTTGAGCCCCAGGTCCTTGAGATCCTTTCCGGTCAGGCTGAACTCGGGCGCGGTGTCCCCCTTCCCCGGGAACTTGCCGGCAACGGTGATCGGATTGCCCCCCAGCGTCACGCTCGTCATGCTCGCTCTCCTTCGGACCCGCATGTCCGGGCTCAATCAAGGGTTTGCAGTATGCCCCGCGCCTCATGGGCGCGCAACAAGGTAACATAATATCCGCCCCGTACCGCGCTGGCGCGCAGCCGGCGCCTCGGAATCGATCAACCTCAACACCCGGGAGACGCCCATGCTCAAAGAATTCAGGGAATTCGCGATGCGCGGCAACGTTGTCGACATGGCGGTCGGCATCATCATCGGCGCCGCGTTCGGCAAGATCGTGGACTCGATGGTAAAGGACGTGATCATGCCGCCGATCGGGCTCCTGCTCGGAAGAGTGGACTTCTCGAACCTGTTCCTGGTCATCAAGCAGGGCGCCCAGGCCGGCCCCTATCTCTCGGTGGAAGCGGCGCAGAAGGCCGGCGCCGTGACGTTCAACTACGGGCTATTCCTCAATACGGTGATCTCGTTCGTGATCATCGCCTTCGCCGTTTTCCTGCTGATCCGCGCAATCAACCGGCTCAAGAAGCAGGAAGAGAAGAAGCCCGCCGCGACGCCGGAGGATATCGTGCTGCTGCGCGAGATCCGCGACGCGCTCAGGAAATGAGACTCAGCGCGGACGCCAAGCGAGGTCGAGATCGCGCGCCGCCCGCGTCTCGTCGAGCCGGCCGAGCGGAGTGGAGTGGGGCGCGCCTTTCACGAGCTGCGGGTCGCGCCGCGCCTCTTCCAGGATTTCCTTCATCGCGGCGAGGAACGCATCGAGCGTCTGCTTCGACTCCGTCTCGGTGGGCTCGATCAGGAGACACTCCGGCACAAGCTGCGGGAAATAGGCGGTCGGCGCGTGAAAGCCCTTGTCGAGCAGGCGCTTCGCCACGTCCATCGCGGTGACGCCGGTTTCGTCCCGGAGCGCCTTCAGAGTCACGACGAATTCGTGGGTTGCGCGCCGTCCCGGGAACGCGACCTCGAAGCCCGCGCGCTTGAGCTCCACCATGAGATAGTTCGCGTTGAGCGTGGAATAGTCCGCGACGCGCCGCATGCCCGCGGCGCCCAGCATCCGCATGTAGACGTAGGCGCGCAGCAGCACGCCCGCGTTGCCGAGTTGGGCGCCCAGGCGCCCGATCGAAAGCGGGCAATCGCGCTCGTCGAGCGGGCGAAAGCCCGCGGGCGCCTGCCCGACCACCGGCAGCGGAAGGAACGGCGCCAGCGTGGCATTGACGCCGACCGGCCCCGCGCCGGGGCCGCCGCCGCCGTGCGGCGTGGAGAACGTCTTGTGCAGGTTGATGTGGATCACGTCGAAGCCCATGTCGCCGGGCTTCACCCTGCCGAGAATGGCGTTGAGATTCGCCCCGTCGTAATAGAGCAGGCCGCCCGCGCCGTGCACGATTCCCGCGAGCTCGACGATGTGGCGCTCGAACACGCCCAGCGTCGAGGGATTGGTGAGCATGAGCCCTGCGGTGCGCGGGCCGACGGCGCGTCCGAGCGCCGTCACGTCCACGTTGCCCTCGGCGTCGGTGGGAATCTCGCGCACCCGGTAGCCGCACATCACGGCGGACGCCGGATTGGTGCCGTGCGCGGCGTCGGGCACCAGGATCTCGTCGCGCGCCGCGTCCCCGCGCGAGTCGTGGTAAGCGCGGATCATCGCGACGCCCGCGAACTCGCCCTGCGACCCCGCCATCGGCGCTAGGCTCACCTGCGCCATTCCCGTCGCGTTCTTCAGCATCTCCTGCAGCTCGTAGAGGCACGCGAGAAACCCCTGCCCGGTATCCGCGGGCGCCCCGGGATGGCGAGCAAGGAATTGCGGCAGCATGGCAAGCGCGTTGCAGGCGCGCGGGTTGTACTTCATCGTGCAGGAGCCGAGCGGATAGAAATGCGTGTCGATCGAGAAGTTGCGCTGGGAGAGCCCGGTGTAGTGGCGCACCGCGTCGAGCTCGGAGACTTCCGGCAGCCGCGGCGGCCGCGCGCGCAATTGACTCGGCGGAATTTCGGCGATATCGACCGGCCGCAGCGGGGCTCGCACTGCGCCGCGCCGGCCGGGGCGGGACCGTTCGAATATCAGCACGGGATCAGCCCCCGGGCACCGCGGCGGAGCGCGTCGCCTGCTCGATGACGCGCTCCAGCTCCGCGCCATAGCGCGCGATGTCCTCGCCGGTCCTGGTTTCGGTCGCGCACGCGAGCAGCGCGTGCCCGAGCTCGGGGTAGTCCTGCTCGAGGTCGCAGCCGCCCAGAATGCGGTGCTCTCGCACAGCCCTCAGCACGGGGGCGACGGCAACCGGCAGCCGGAGGACGACTTCGTGGAAGATCGCGCCGCTGAACACGCGCGCGACGCCGCGGATGCGGGTGAGCCGGGCGGCGAGCGCCAGGGTATTGGCGTGGCAGGCGCGCGCGACCTCCGCAAGGCCGGCCGGTCCAAGCAGCGCCAGATAGAGCGTCGCAGCGGTCACCAACAGCCCCTGGTTGGTGCAGATGTTGGACGTCGCCTTCGCGCGGCGGATATGCTGCTCGCGCGCCTGCAGCGTCAGCACGTAGCCGCGTCTGCCGTCGCGATCCCGGGTCGCTCCGACGATGCGCCCCGGCATCTGGCGCACGAGGTCCTTGCGGCACGTCATGAATCCGAAGTACGGCCCCCCGCCCGCGAGCGGCGCGCCGAGCGGCTGGCCGTCGCCCACGGCGATGTCCGCGCCGAGCGCGCCCCATTCACCCGGCGGCTTCAGGAGCGCGAGCGCGGTCGGATTGACGGCCGCGATCGCGAGCGCGCCGTTTGCGTGCGCCCAGTCGGCGAGCTCGTCGACCGGCTCCAGCACGCCGAAGAAATTGGGTTGCGGGATCACCACCGCAGCGGGCTCGCTGCCCTTGAAGCGGCCGAGAGCCTCAAGGGCGGTCGTGCCCGCCCCGGGGTCGAAAGGGATCTCGAGCAGCTCGATCCCCTGGTTGCGCACGATGGCCCGCGCCACCTTGCGCCACGCCGGGTGCACGGTGCGCGGCACCAGCACGCGCCGGGACGACTTGTGCGCGCGCACCGCCATCAGCACGGCTTCCGCCAGCGCCGATGCGCCGTCGTACAGGCTCGCGTTGGAGACGTCGAGCGCGGTAAGCGAGGCCATCATGGACTGGTACTCGTAGAGCACCTGCAGCGTGCCCTGGCTCGCTTCCGCCTGGTAGGGGGTGTACGCGGAATAGAACTCCCCGCGCGTGGCGATCTGCCAGACTGCCGCCGGGATGTGGTGCTCGTAGGCCCCCGCCCCGATGAAATTGAGCCAGGCGCCGTCGCGCGCGGCGCGCTCGTGCATGAGCCGCGCGATCTCCATCTCGGAGAGAGCCGGCGGCATGCCGGAGAGCGCGTCGGCACGCAGGTCGGGCGGAATCTCGTCGAACAGGTCGTCGATCGCCGCGACGCCGATCGCCGCCAGCATCTCGCGGGTATCGTCCTCGGTGTGCGGGATGAACGGCATCTAGAGCCCCTAACACAATGAAACACGCGTGCGTTGCGAGCCAAAATCGGTGATGACGCGAAGGACGGCGCAGGTCATATTCAACATATGGCCAAGCCGGCCGACAAAGTCAGCGCCGATTTTGGCCGCAACCCCGGCGCGGGCATCTGAATATCCAATGGCAATCGAGGGGCTGGCACGAGTTTTGGCCCATGGCTTTGTCGCTCCCCTTGTCAATATCGACATATTGACTGCGGCTCGCTTCGCGCCCTGAGCCAAAATCGTGCCAGCGCAGCGCGCGTTTCATTGTGTTAGGGGCTCTTATGCTTTTCGGACTCGGCGTGCTTTGCGTACGCCGCGGCGTCGAGCAAGCCCGCCAGCTCGGCGGGATGCGAGGGCTTCAAGCGAAACAGCCATGCCGCGTACGGGTCGCGGTTCACGCGCTCCGGGCTATCCGCCACCTCCGGGTTGGCGGCGATCACCTCGCCCGAGACCGGCGCGTAGATGTCAGCCGCGGCTTTCACCGACTCGATCACGGCACACTCCTCGCCCTGCGTCACCTTGCGCCCCGCTTCCGGAGCCTGGAAGAACACGATGTCCCCCAGCTGCTCCTGGGCGTGAAAGGTGATGCCGACCGCGACCGTTCCGTCGGCCTCGGTCCTCAGCCATTCGTGGGAGCGTGTGTATTTCAGGTTCGCGGGCGTCGTCATCGATCCTCCGGATTCTCCATGCTTTCGGTGTCCTCTGCGGCTCAGACCTGAATCAGAACCCTGCCGTGGCGCACGAACGGCGGCTTCACCGCCCGCGCCCGCAGCCAATTGTCGCGCACCTCGACCTCGACGGTCTCCCCCGCCGCGACAGCGCGCGGCAGGCGCGCGAGCGCGATCGAGCGATCAAGCGTGGGCGAATAGCCGCCGCTCGTGATCTCTCCCGTGCCGGCTCCGCAGCGGACCTTCTGATGATCGCGCATGATGCCCCGCTCGAGCAGCACCAGGCCGGCAAGCTGCCGCTCCGCCGGCCTCGTTGCGAGCGCGCGCGCGCCGATGAAGTCGCGCCCGCCCGTGCGCGCCACCGTCCACGCGAGGCCCGATTCGAGCGGAGTGACGGTCTCGTCGAGGTCATGGCCGTAGAGGCACATGCCGGCTTCGAGCCGCAGCGTGTCGCGGGCGCCGAGGCCGGCGGGGGCGACGCCCTGAGCCGCGAGCGCCTGCCACGAGGCGGCCGCCTGCGCGGCGGGCAGCATAAGCTCGAATCCATCCTCGCCGGTATAGCCGGTGCGGGAGACAAATATGCCACCGGCCTCCACCGCGTGAAACGGCGTGAGCCCCTCGGTCGCGGCCCGCAGCGCCGGATACGCGGCCCACGCCTTCGCGCGCGCCTGCGGGCCCTGCACCGCGATGATGGCGAGATCGCGGCGCGGCGCGAGGCTGACCGCGCTCCCGCGCGTGGCGCGCCGCGACTCCATCCACGCCACGTCCCGGTCGGCGGTGCCGGCATTGACGACGAGCCGGAAGCCGTCCCCGCCCAAGTGGTAGACGATGAGATCATCGAGCACGCCGCCGTCTTCGCGCAGCATGCAGGAATACAGCGCGGCGCCCGGCCGGCCGAGCTTCGCCACGTCGTTGGCGAGCAGCCCGCGCAGAAATTCGCGGGCAGCCGCCCCGCTCACGTCGACCGCCAGCATGTGCGAGACGTCGAACATGCCGGCGTCGCGGCGCACGCGGCGATGCTCCTCGACCTGGGAGCCGTAGTGCAGGGGCATGTCCCAGCCCGCGAATTCGACCATCCTCGCGCCGAGCGCGCGATGGACCGCGTTGAGCGGGGTGCTGCGGCGCGCAGCCTGGATCGTGCTCATCGCGAGATGCGGGAAAGCGTCACGGCGCGGTCGCGGCTCGCGGTCAAGGCGCCGGAGCCGGCAGGAGATCGAGGCGGAAGCCTGCGGGGCTGAGATCGCCGGTATCGAGGTCGAGCCGGACGGTGAGCTCGGCGTTGGCGGGCAGCCCCGATGCGACATCCTTGCCGCGCTCCAGATATTCCTTCGGCAGGAAGATGCGCCGCGCCAGCGTGTGCTCCTTGGTATTGGTCAGCACGAGGTCGAGCGCGGGATAGCCGAGGTCGTGCCCGGCGTGGTTGCGCAGCGTCGCGGTGAGCTGGATCAGTCCCGGCCGTGCCGGGTCGATCAACTGCAGGTCGGACGCCTCGATCGCGATCAGCCGCGGTCGCTGCGGCGGGAGCACCCTGCATTGGAGCGCATCGCACAGCTTCACGAGAGAGGGCTTGAGCACGGGGTAGTGCACGGCGAGCTCGGCGCGGTAGTAATAGGCGGCCTGCCCGACGAGCACGAACACGAGCAGCGCGGCCCCCACCGCCCACAGCCGGTCGCGCCGCATCCGGGCCGGATCGGCAAACAGCTCCTCGTCGAGGGAAAGCTGTTCCGGCTCCGGCCCGAACTCCTTTCCCCCGGGTGCCGTCTCGGGCACGCGCGCCGCCGCTCCCGGGGGCGGCGGCGCCGTCTGCGCGGGCTCGACCGGCTCGAGCCGGAACGCGCCCGCTTCGCCCGCTTGTCCCGCCGCCGCATCCGGCGCGGTTTCCGGCAGCGCAGCGAGCGCCCGCAGGCCGTCGAATACCGTCATGCAGCGGCCGCAGCGCACCTGGCCCTGGTGGGCCTGCAGCTGCTCCGGCGCGACGCGGAAGTGCGTCCCGCAAGCCGGGCACTGGGTGATCATGCTCGGCGCCACGAGACTACCGGCGAACGCCGCTCACGAGCGCCCAGCCCTCGTCCTCCTCGGGCGCTTCGAAATCGAACCACGGCGCGTAGGCGGCGCGCACCTCGGCCGCCTGTCCCGCCAGCAGGCCCGCCAGCGCGAGCCGCCCGCCGCGCGCGGTGAGCCGGGCGAGCAGCGGCGCGAGCACGATGAGGGGATGCGCGAGAATATTGGCCACCACGATGCGGGCGGGCTGCCGCAGGGCGTCGGCAGCGCCGTGAAAAGTTGCCTGCACCCGATTGTGCATAGCATTGCGGCGCGCCGCAAGCAGCGCCTGCTCATCGATGTCCACGCCGTCCGCGTGCGCCGCCCCGAGCTTCATCGCGGCGATCGCGAGGATGCCGGAGCCGCAGCCGAAATCGATCACCGTTTCGCCCCCGCGGATCACGCGCTCGAGCCAGCGCAGGCACAGGCGCGTGCTCGGGTGATGCCCGGTTCCGAATGCGAGGCCCGGGTCGAGCGTGATTGCGACGGCGTCCGGGTCGGGCGCCTCGCGCCAGCTCGGAACGATCCACAGCCGCGGCGAGATGCGCACGGGGGCGAGCTGCTCCCGGCTCGCGCGCACCCAGTCCTCGTCGGCGACTTCACGCACACGCCACTGCGGCGCGGCGAGGCCGGCGCGCGCGCAGGCTGCTTCAATCACGGCGGCGGCGTCCACGCCCCGCGCCACGAGGGCGCTCACGACGCTGCGCTTCCACGGCCGCGACGCAACCGCGGCATCTGCGAAAACCGCCTCCTCCGCCTCCGTGCCGGCACCGGCGTCAGCGATGTCCACGCTCGCCGCGCCGGCCTCAAGCAGGGCGTCGGAGAGCGCCTCGACCTGCTCGGCGGGCACCTCGAAGGAGACCGAAAGCCACGACATCGGGCGGGTGGGCGGTGAGCGGAAAAAGCGCGCTGCAGCCAGCGTCTTGGCGGTGAAGTTAGCGCTTACTTTTTACTGTAGGCCGCCTACTGCTCGCGGGCCAGCTTGGCGAGCCGCTGCTCGAGGTAGTGGATGCTGGTGCCGCCGGAGAGGAACGCCGCGTCCCGCAGCAGCTCCTGGTGCAGCGGGATGTTGGTCTTGATGCCCTCGATGACGGTCTCCGAGAGCGCGATGCTGAGGCGCGCGATCGCCTGCTCCCGGGTATCGCCGTAGGCAATGATCTTGCCGACCAGCGAGTCGTAGTGCGGTGGCACGAAATAGCCGTTATACGCGTGCGAATCCACGCGGATGCCGGGCCCGCCGGGCATGTGGTAGGAGGTGATGCGTCCCGGCGAGGGCGTGAAACGATACGGATCCTCCGCGTTGATGCGGCACTCGATGGCGTGGCCGCGGAACTGCACGTCGCGCTGCTTGATGCGCAGCTTCTCGCCCGCCGCGATGCGGATCTGCTGCTGCACGATGTCGATGCCGGTGACCATCTCGGTCACCGGGTGCTCGACCTGCAGCCGCGTGTTGATCTCGATGAAATAGAATTCACCGCGCTCGAACAGGAACTCGAAGGTCGCCGCGCCCTCGTAGCCCAGCCGGTGGCAGGCCTCGGCGCAGCGCTCGGCGATGCGGAAGCGGGCGCGCGTGCTGATGTGCTGCGCCGGGGCTTCCTCGAGCAGCTTCTGGTGCCGCCGCTGCATCGAGCAGTCACGCTCCCCGAGGTGGATCGCGTTGCGGAAGCGGTCGGCCAGCACCTGGAACTCGATGTGGCGCGGATCCTCCAGATACTTCTCCAGGTAGAGCGTCGGATTGCCGAACGCGGCCTGCGCCTCCGCCCGCGTGGTCTGCACGGCGGTAAGCAGCGCGGCCTCGGTGTGCACCACGCGCATGCCGCGGCCCCCGCCTCCGCCCGCCGCCTTGATGATGACCGGGTAGCCGATCGAGCGCGCGATCCTCACCACCTCGTTCGCCTCCTGCGGCAGCGGCTCGTCCACGCCCGGCACCACCGGCAGCCCCGCCTTCTTCATCGCGTTCTTGGCGTTCACCTTGTCGCCGAGCAGGCGGATGGTCTCGGCGCGCGGGCCGACGAACACGAAGCCGCTCTGCACGACGCGCTCGGCGAAGTCGGCGCTCTCGGAGAGGAAGCCCCAGCCGGGGTGGATCGCCTCCGCGTCCGTGACCTCGGCCGCGCTGATGATGGCGGGGATGTTGAGATAGCTCGCGCCCGAGGGCGCCGGCCCGATGCACACCGATTCGTCGGCGAGCTTCACGTACTTGGCGTCGCGATCCGCCTCCGAATGCACGACCACGGTCTTGATGCCGAGCTCGCGGCAGGCGCGCTGGATGCGCAGCGCGACCTCTCCGCGATTGGCAATCAGGATCTTCTCAAACATTCCCAGAAGTGCGTGAGTCGTGAGTGGTGAGTAGACTAACGCGCTGTTCACCTGCCCTGAGGACAGGTTTATTCCACTCACTACTCACCACTCACCATTCACGCGTTTCGACGATCAGCCGAGGATGAAGAGCGGCTCCCCGTACTCCACCGGCTGGCCGTTCTCCACCAGGATCGCCTTGACGGTGCCGTCCTGGTCGGCCTCGATCTCGTTCAGGAGCTTCATCGCCTCGATGATGCACAGGGTCTCTCCCGCCTTGACCGCCTGCCCCACCTCGACGAACGCTTTCGCGCCGGGCGCGGAGGAGCGGTAGAAGGTCCCGACCATGGGCGAGCGGATGACGTGGCCCTCGGGCGCCGCTGCCGCCTCGCCCTCCGCTGGTGCGGCGGGCGCTCCGGCGGGGGCCGGGGCCGCCCCCGCCGGCGGGGGGGTGACGACGTGCGTCACCGGCGCCGGCTGCGGCCCGGCGCTCGCGCCGCGGCTGATGCGCACCTTCTCCTCGCCCTCGGTGATCTCCAGTTCCGCGATGCCCGATTGCTGCACCAGGTCGATCAACGTCTTCACCTTGCGCAGGTCCATGCCTATCCCCTTTTCCCGGAGTACTGCAGGGCAAACTCCAGGGCCAGCTCATAGCCCTTGGCGCCGAGCCCGCTGATGATTCCGACCGCGATGTCGGTGAAATAGGACTCGCGGCGGAACGCTTCGCGCGCAAACACGTTGGGGAGATGCACTTCGACGAAGGGGATGCCGACCGCCGCCAGGGCGTCCCGCAGTGCCACGCTGGTATGGGTGTACGCCGCCGGATTGATGAGGATGAAGTCCACCGCGTCCCGGCGCGCCTGCTGGATGCGCTCGACCAGCTCCGACTCGGAATTGCTCTGATACGCTGCGAGCCGCACTCTCCCCTCCTTCGCGCGTCGCTTCAGGCGCGAATCGATCGCCCGCAGGGTGTCCGTGCCGTAATGCCTCGTCTCGCGTCCGCCCAGCAGGTTCAGGTTGGGGCCGTGTATGACCAGTATGTTCTTGGCGCCGGGCATGAGGGTGCCTTGACGAAAGTCTTGGACCCCCTGGAATTCAAAACGGGCCCGGACTGGTTTAACACCGTGGGCGCAAGTTTGTCAAAATTCGCCGAAAATGTCCAGGATTTGGCTGAAGATACGGCGGGTTCCGATCAGATATGGCCGGCTGGATTCGGTGCGAAGGCCCTCGGCAGGATGCGCTGGGATGCTGCCTCCCTGTAGGACCAACCTCCTGATAATCAAGGAACTTCGGGCGCGGCCTTACCAGAGGAGATCTCCGGCTTTAGCGGGAGATAATGGAAATAGCCGGCTACTTGGGCAAAGATGGCCTCAGAGCAGGGGCCGAATCAGGCTTTCGAGCCTGGCTTCCTTGAGCCCGCCGGGCTCCCGGCTCACCAAGTTGCCTTTACGGTCGATTACAAGCGTGTAGGGCAGCACACCTGCCCGGTTGCCCACCTGCCGCAGCAGCTCGATCGCTTCCACACCCCCCAGCAGCAGCGGATAGTTGATGTGGAACTCGCGGGCGAATTCGGCGACCTTGTCGGGCCGGTCGATGGCGATGCCGATGAACTGAAGCCCCCGGCTCCCATAGCGCCCCTGCAAGCGCACAAACACCGGGATCTCCTCCCGGCAGGGCGCGCACCAGGTCGCCCAATAGTTGACCACCAGCACGCTGCCACGCCATTGCTCGAGGCTTCCGGTCGCGCCGTTGACGTCGGGGAGCCGCGCCTTCAGCACGCGTTCCATCACCTCCTGCGTGTCGCTCCCCGCACCGCCGCCTCGGGACCACAGGTGATAGCCCAACCCCGCGGCAGCTGAAACGCCCGCCACGACGACGAGGATCGCGAGCGGGCGTGCCTTCATCGCCGGAAGCCCAGCGCCTGCTCGAGCACCGGCACGAAGCGATCGGCAGGCTGAAACCCGATCACGCGCAGGCCCTGGATTTCGCGGCCGTCGTGATCGAAGAACACGATGCCCGGAGGGCCGAACAGGCGGAAGCGCCTGAGCAGCGCGGCGTGCTCAGCGTTGTTCGCGGTGACGTCCGCCTGCAACAGCACCATTTCGCCGAAGCGGGTGCGCACCCGCTCGTCGCTGAAGGTGTAGCGCTCCATCTCCTTGCAGGAGACGCACCAGTCGGCGTAGAAGTCCAGCATCACGGTCCGGCCCGCCGCGGCCCGGACGCGCTCATCCAGCTCGGCGACGCTGCCGATGCGCTCGAACGGCGTCCCGGACGATGCGCCGCCGGAATCCGTGACGCGCAGGCCGGAAAGCGGCTGCAGGATGTCGCGTCCACCCGACAGCGCACCGACGAGATACACGAGCCCGGCGATCAGCGCGATGATGCCTACGCCCTTGCTGAAGCGCTGGAAGCCGTGTGCGGCGGCGGGCAGGGGATCGATGGCGCGCAGATAGATCGCGGTCACGATCAGCAGCGCGGCCCACAGGAACATCTGCACCGGCACGGCAAGGAACGGCGATACGAGGTAGATCGCCATCCCGAGCAGCACCGTTCCGAAGCTGCGCTTCACGGTCTCCATCCACGGCCCCGCCTTCGGCATCAGCGCCCCGGCGGAGGCGCCCACGGCGAGCAGCGGCACGCCCATGCCGAGCGCCATCGCGAACAGCGCGGATCCGCCCAGCACGACGTCCCGGCTCTGGCCGATGTAGAGCAGCGCCCCCGCCAGGGGCGCGGCCACGCAGGGCCCGAGGATCAAGGCCGAAAGCACGCCCATCACGAACACGCCCACGGCGTGCCCGCCATGGAAGCGGTTGCTCGCATCGGCGAGCCGGTGCTGCAGCGCCACCGGTATTTGCAGTTCGTAGAAGCCGAACATGGCGAGAGCAAGGGCGACGAACACCAGCGCGAACGCGCCCACAACCCACGGGCTCTGCAGCGCTACCGAGAGCATGGATCCGGAAAGTCCCGCCGCAACCCCCGCCACCGCGTAGGTCAGCGCCATGCCGAGCACGTAGACCACCGCGAGCAGAAAGCCCCTCGTCTTGGTAATCGCCCGGCCGGCCCCGACGATGACGCCGGAGAGTATCGGCACCATCGGCAGCACGCAGGGCGTGAACGAGAGCAGCAGCCCGAATCCGAAGAAGCTTGCGACCACCAGCCAGAAGCCGCCTTCGAACACCCGCGCAAAGCTCGTGTCATCCGCCGCTGCGCCGCCCCCGGCGAACCACCCGGGCGCGGCATCGGTGCGCGCCGCGCCGGTCGCGAGCGACGCGAGCCGCAGCTCCGCCTTCTGCTCATGGGGCACGTAGCACACCCCGATGTCCGCGCAGCCCTGCGAGACCGCGGTGAGCTGCATCGCCGGCAGCCCCGCATCGGAGAGTTCGAACGGCAGCAGGATGCTGAGACTTCCGCGGTAGGTCTCGACCTCGCCGAAGAACTCATCGCGGTGCTTCTTGCCCGGAGGCAGTTGCGGCGCGCCGGCTTTCGCCCCGGCCGGAGCGAGCGTGAACTGGAACTTGTCCCGGTACATGTAATAGCCGGGCGCGATCTGGTAGGCCACCTCGATCGAGCGCGCATCCTTCAGGCGCGCGGCGAAACGGAACGCCTTGTCCGGCTCGAGCAGTTCCGGCTCGGCCGCGCGCGCGAGGCCCGCGAACGCCAGCAGCAGGATCAGGAAAAAGCGCATTGCAGGCCGGTGACGCCGGGTGCGCGAGGCGCGAGCAGGAATGGGCGAAACTCGGATATCACGGATTTCCCGCCTTGTGAGGGACAAGTGACGAGCCACGGAGCCCGATCAGCCGATGATGACGCTGGTTTCGTCCGTGACCCAGCGGAGGTAATCGTCGCAGCCGCGCACCACTGGGACCGCGATGATTTCCGGAAGTTCATAGGGATGAAGACTGCGGATCGCGGCTTCCACCTCGGCATAGCGGACGGCGCGGGTCTTGATCAGGACCGGCACCTCGCGCGCGTTCTCGACGGCGCCCCGCCAGCGATAGACCGACGCGCACTCGGCGAGCACGTTGACGCAAGCCGCGAGCCGCTTGGCGACGAGCTCGCGGGCGAGCCGGAGTGCGGCCTCGCGGTCCGGCAGGTTCGTGAATACGATAATCGCGTCATCCATGCGCGCGGATGCCGGCCAGTTGCTGTGGTAGACTGCCGCCCCGTTTTGGTTTCATGAGAAGATTCTAGCTCAACCGCTTCTCCGAGCCGCAGCGGCGGCGCGATCGGGAAACCGTGCCCCACCGAGTCACCATCCAATCGAGCGGCCACCAGTTCACCGTCAACGACGGCGAAACCGTGCTCGCCGCCGCGTTGCGCGAGGGATTCGTCATCGCCTACGGCTGCCGCCACGGCGTGTGCGGCACCTGCAAGGGGCGCCTGCTGGAGGGCTCCGTGGATTACGGCACCTACCAGGAGCACGCCATGAGCGAGGCGGAGCGGCGCGCGGGAATGGCGCTGTTCTGCCAGGCGAAGCCGCTCGCCGACCTTCAAATCCAGTGCCGCGAGGTCGGCGCGGCCGTGAAGGGCATCCAGATCAAGATCCTGCCGGTGCGCGTGGTGAAGATGCAGCGCGCCGCTCCCGATGTGATGGTGCTCGACTTGAAGCTTCCGGCCAACGAGCGCCTGCAGTATCTCGCCGGGCAGTACATCGATCTCCTGCTCAGGGGCAGCACGCGCCGCAGCTTCTCGATGGCGAACGCGCCGCACGACGACGGCGTGCTCCAGCTGCACCTCAGGGATTACGGCGGCCCGTTCAGCCAGCACGTCTTCGGCGTCATGAAGGAGAAGGACATCATCCGCTTCGAAGGCCCGTTCGGGACGTTCTTCCTGCGTGAGGAGAGCGCGAAGCCCATCATCCTCCTCGCGAGCGGCACCGGGTTCGCGCCGATCAAGGCGATGGTCGAGCACGCGCAGCACGCGGGCATGACCCGGCCCATGACGCTCTACTGGGGTTGCCGCGTGCGCGCCGACCTCTACATGAACGAACTCGCGGAAGGCTGGCACCGCGCCGGACGGCTGCGTTACGTGCCGGTGCTCTCGGATGCGCCCGCGGCCGACCGCTGGACCGGGCGCACCGGGTTCGTGCACCGCGCCGTGATGGAGGACTATCCCGATCTCTCCGCTCACCAGGTGTACGCCTGCGGCGCCCCGCTGATGGTGGATGCGGCACATCGGGATTTCACCGCGCGGTGCGGCCTGCCCGAGGAAGAATTCTTCGCAGACTCGTTCACGCCGTCGGCCCCCGCGTCGGGCTGAGCGGGGAGGGGCCTCCGTGCCGAGATCCGGCGCCAGCAAGTCCGCGCGCCTCTCGATCGCGGCGGCGCTGACGCGCGTGGAGCCGCCCGGCTACCCCGAGTCCTGCCAGGACGTGGACCTCGACCGCTAGTGCAGCACGCGGCGGCGCCCGCCGGTCGCGGCGCCAAGCTGCGCCAGCGCCAGCCTGAGACCCTCGCGCTCGTGCCGCCGCGCCGTCTCCGCGTTTCCGAGCCGCTCCTGCAGCCGGGCGAGCGCGAGGTGAGCGCTGTAGGTCGGCTCGACCGCGACGCTCGCTTCGAGGTAGCTCTGCGCTTTGCCCCACAGGCCCTGCTCGCCGCACAGCCGGCCCAGTGTGAGCAGCAGCACGGCGTCCTGCGGATGCGACGCGAGCCATTCCTCGGCGCGCTCGATGCGCCGGAGCGCATCGCCGCCCTCGCAGTCGGCGTAGAGGCCCACCAGCTCGCTGTCCCAGTTCGCGGCCACGGCCTGCTCGATGATCCCGTGCGCGCGCTCGCAGCCGCCCAGCGCGATGAAGCCGCGGGCCGCCGCCAGCGCGACCCGCCGCTCGCCGCGGTCGGATGCCGGGACCCGGTCCCAGGCCTCCTCCAGCGCCCGCGTGTCGAGGGCCTTGCGCTTGAGGTTCTCCACGAGCGCGTAGCGGCGCAGCTCGCCCGCCTGCGCCGGGTCGAATACGCTGCGCTTGCGGAGCTCCTCCGTCAGTGCCAGAACCTGCTCCCAGTTGCGCGCCTGCTGCTGCGCTTTCAGCTCGAGCCGCAGCGCCGCGGTATGGCGGCGCGGCAGGCGCCGCAGGAGATCGAGCGCTTCCTGGTGGCGTTGCTCCTCGAGCATCAGTTCGGCCTCCGTCACGACGCGCGCCGGCGCATCGTGAGAGGCCGCGGCCGCTTGCGCGAGATAGGCGTCGCGCCGCTCGTAGTCCCTCAATTCGTGCGCCGCGCGCGCCGCCAGAACCGCGGCGAGGCCGGGAGATTCGCCCAATTCGATGGTCGCCGCCGCCGCCTGCTCGGCGCGGCGATAGCGCCCCGCCAGATATTCCTGCAGTGCCTCGAGCAGCGACGCCCACGCCTTTTCCCGCCGCCGCGCGAGGCGGTGCTCCCGCACCTGCCGCGGCAGGCGCAGCGCGGAGGCGACGGCGCGCGTCAGCACGTAGGCGGCGGCGAAGCCGGCGACCAGAAGCACGACCAGCAGGTTGAACGAGATCTCGATGCGGTAGGGCGGAAGCGTCAGCAGCACGTAGCCGGAATTGCGGGCGGCGGCAAGCGTCAGCCCCACGGCGAGCCCCACGATCGCGACCAGCCAGAGCAGCGTCCGCACGCTACCCCCGCTCACCGCTGGCCGCGCGCGCGCGCTGCCCGCAGGTTGCGCATCGCTTCCAGCGTGGCGCTGATTTCCGGCGCTTCGATCCCGACTTCGGCGTCGTGCAGGTTGCGCAGCGTCGCCAGCGCGCGCGCCACGTTGTTGTTGCGCGTGGCGTAATAGCGACCGAGCCAGTCGCGCGCAGCCTTCAGATCGGCCTTGTAGCTCGTCGCGTCGCGGGCAAGCAACGCCAGGCGTGCGCCGACCAGGCGCAGCCGCAGGTTCTCGCGCAGGAAAAACGCCTGAGAGGGCGCGAGCAGCGCGGCGTCCGCCTGGTCGATCCGCTCGACGCGCACCAGCTGGCTGAGATCCCCCCAGAGCTCGGTCCAGAAGCGCGCCCACGGGCTCGATACGTCCGCCCTGGGCACCGGGGAGCGCGGCTCGGCCGGCTGCAGCCGCGCCTCCATCGCCAGCGGCAGCCGGTCCACCTGCGCGATCAGCGCATCGAGCCGCACGCTGATGGCGAGCGTGTCCGCATGCGGCGCCGCCTTCAGCCGCTCGATGTCGCTGTTGATGGCCTTGCGCAAGGCCGCGAGCTGCGGCCGGTCCATGCGCCGCAGGCGGCTGTCGGCCGCCTGCAGCGCGGCGAGCGCGGCCTTCACGTTGCCGGCGAGCGCGAGCTGCTGGCTGGCGATGAACAGCGACTGCTCGATTTCGGCGTAGGCCCAGTCGTCGCGATTGCGCGCAAGCTCCTGGTAGAGCGCATCGAGCGCGATTCTCTGATCCTGCGCATCGGCGAGCCGGCTCTCGAGCATGCCGAGCTTCGCCTGCGCCGCGGCGATCGCCTCGCGCGCCTCCGACGCCGCGAGCCGGCTGTCCCGGCGCTCGTCGGCGGCCGCGGCGAGCTTCGCCGCAGTTTCCTCGCGCAGTGCCGCGGTCTCGCCGCGGCCGGCGTACCACTGCCACGCCGCGAAGGCGAGAGCGAGCAGCGCGATCCACAGCGCCGGATCGACACTACGCAACAGCCGGCTGCGCGCGGGCGTGGAGGGCGGGTGGCTGCTTTCGGGCGGGGAATCGCTCATGGAAACTCGAGCCGGCGTGCAAGCAGGCTCTAGTATGCGGGCGGGCGCCGCCTCGCGGCAATCGGCCGCAGGATCAGCGTTGCGCTCCGAAATAGGCGGTGAGCCCGGTCAGCATCCCCTCGTCGCCGGGTCCGGTCACGACCACCTTCCGCACACCAAGCTCCTGCGCGGTCCCGGCGATCCGCGGGTGCGGCACGAAGACCGGCGTGTCGGTCAGCAGCTCGCGTCCCGGCGGCCCGATCATCTCGGCGAAATTGCGCAGGCCCTCGCTGCTCGAAGCCGTGACCGCGTCGACCCCCTTGCGCGACCAGGCCTCCAGCAGCGGCGCCGCGTCGATCTCCGGCCTGACGCGGCGGTAGCACTCTGCGTACTCCACCGCTGCGCCACGCTCGCGCAGCGTGTCGCCCAGGAGCTCGCGCCCGCCTTCGCCGCGGAAGACCACCACCCGCCGGCCGTCCACGGCCGCGAGCGCCGGCAACTCGAGAAGGCTATCGCTGTCGTAGCGGCCCTGCGGGGCAAGGACGCCCCTTATCCCGAAGCGCTCGAGCGCCCTCACGCTGGCGCCACCCACGGTGGCAACCTGGAGCCGGGTGGGAAACTTGCGGCGGCCGCTGATCAGCTTCATTGCGCGCTCGACCGCGTTGGGACTGACGAAGATGGCGAGGTCATACTGGTCGAGTCGATCCACCAGCCGCGTGACCGAATACGGGTCCTTGACGTCGCGGATCTCGATCGCGGGAAACAGGATCGCGCGCCCGCCTGCATTCTTGACCAGGCGTGCCAACGCCTGCGACTGGTGCGTCGGTCGCGTCACCACGACGTTCTTGCCCGCGAGCGGCTTGCCTCTCATCGCAGCGTTCCCGAAAAATATTCTCTGCGCGCGGGCACGTGCGGTGTCTTGCCGTCCCGGCCGTTCAGGTTTGCAGGGCGTCCAGGATTTCCCCGGCGCCCTGCGTCTTGAGGCCCTTTGCCAGCGTCGCACCGAGCGCTTCCGGATCGCGCGCCGCCCCCTTCAATTCGCCGCTCACGATGCGCGAGCCGTCGGGCGCGCCGACGAACCCGCGCAGCCGCAGGTCCCTGCCTTCAGCCTCGGCATAGGCCCCGAGCGGAACGTTGCAGCTGCCCGATAGCGCCCGCGAAAATGCGCGTTCCGCCGCGACGCAGCGCGCCGTGGCCGCATGATTGAGCGCGGCGAGCGTCTCGGCGAGATCGGTGCGGCGGGCGAGACACTCCACGCCGAGCGCGCCCTGGCCGGGCGCCGGCAGGCTTTCCGCGAGCGGCAGCAGGCGCGTGATGCGGTCCTCGAGCCCCAGGCGCTTCAGACCCGCGGCGGCGAGAATCACGGCATCGTAGTCGCCCGCGTCGAGCTTGCGCAATCGGGTGGTGACATTGCCGCGCAAGGGCTCGATCCGGAGGCTCGGGTGCCGCGCCCGCAGCTGGCATTCGCGGCGCAGGCTGGAGGTGCCGACGCGCCCGCCCGCCGGCAGCGCGGAGAGATCGGCGTAGCGGCGCGCGACGAATGCATCGCGCGGGTCCTCGCGCTCGCTTACCGCCGCCAGCGCGAATTCGCGGGCGAGGGTCATCGGCAGGTCCTTCATCGAGTGCACGGCGATATCGGCGCGCCCGCTCAGCAGCGCTTCCTCGAGCTCTTTCACGAACAGCCCCTTGCCGCCGATTCTGGCAAGCGAGGTATCGAGCCGGCGGTCGCCCTCCGTGGTAAGGCCGAGGATGCCGATTTCCGTGCGCGGGTATAACGCAGCGAGCCGCGAAGCGACATGGCGCGCCTGCCACAGCGCCAGCGCCGATTCGCGCGAGGCGATCACGATGCGCCGCGGCGCTTCTGCTCCGATGCTGGCCTCCATTGTCCTGCCGGAGAGCGGTGCAGGCGTGCGCCGAACCCGGCTATGACCGGTCCCGACCTTGTTCCGGCGGCCGTCCGTCCCGCACGGCGGCAACCGCGGGTCCCGCTCATTCCGACGCGCGCCCCGCTTTCCCGAACTCGCGCACGATGTGCTGCTGGCGGCGGCTCACCGCGATGCGCTCCTCCACCCCGTCGAGCAGCACTTCCCAGTGCGCTTCACCGTCCTTCATCGTGCGCTCGAAGCCGCGCACGGCCGCGCGCGCCACCATGCAATTGCGGTGCGCGCGCACGAAACGCGCGCCGAATTCCTCCTCGAGCTTGGTGAGCGCTTCCTCGATCAGGTACTCGCGCGCCGCGGTCCGCACCGTCACGTACTTGAGCTCGGCCTTGAGGTAGATCACGTCCTTGACCGGGATGAGGTGCACTTTCCCGCGCTCCTGGGCAGAGAGGTGGGTGCGGGCCCCGCGCGCAAGCGCGTCCAGCACCTCGCCCCGCGGAGCCGCAACCGCGCGGTTGAGCGCCTCTTTCAGGCGCGCGAGACGGATCGGCTTCAGCAGGTAATCGACGGCGTTCACCTCGAAGGCGCGGATGGCGTAGGCATCGTAGGCGGTCGCGAATATGACTGCCGGCGGCCGGTCGAGCTTCTGCAGGTGCTGGGCGACCTCGATCCCGTCCATCTCCGGCATGCGGACATCGAGCAGCACGACGTCCGCCGCATCCGCAGCCAGGAGCTCGATCGCCGCGGGCCCGTTCGCGGCCTCTCCGGCGACCTCGAGCGGCAGCTCGGCCGCGCAATCGGCGAGGAGCTCCTTCAGGCGCGAGCGCGCCGGCGCCTCGTCATCGACGATCACCACCCGCAGTGGCCCCTTCGCCTCACCCATGTGCCGGCTCCCGCACCGCGCTGCGCGCCTCGCCCCCCTTCACGTACGGCATGATGATCCGGACCTCAAAGCTATCCGCGCTTTCGCGGGTGGAGAGGCTCGCCTCCGCGTCGAAGTGCAGCGCGAGCCGCTCCCGGATGTTCGCGAGCGCCATGCGGTTGCCTCCGTGGCGCTCGCCGTCGGGGCGAAAGGGGTTGCGCAGTACCGCGTGCAGCTCGTCGCGCACGGCGGCAATGTTGATGACGATCGTGCCGGGCTCGAGGCGCGGCTCGATTCCGTGATAGACCGCGTTCTCAAGCAGCGGCTGCAGCACCAGCGGCGGCACCAGCGCATCGTGCGGCATGGCGTCGAGCTGCCACTCGACGCGGAGGCGCCCGCCGAGCCGCAGCTGCTCGATGCCGAGATACTGGCGGCACAGCTCCACTTCGCGCGCGAGCGGGGTCAGCTCCCGGTTGTCGGCCATCAGCACGCGGAAGAGTTCCGCCATGTCCTCCAGCGCGAGCTCCGCACGCCGCGGGTCCTGGCGGATCAAAGACAGCACGGCGTTGATGCTGTTGAACAGAAAATGAGGACGGATGCGCGCCTGCAGCGCCTGCAGCCGCGCCTCCGACAGCGCCGGCGACAGCGCGCGCCCGCGCAGGTGGAAGTAGGCGAGCATCGCGAGGGTGGTGAGCGCGACGATCACGAAATAGCGCTCGAGCGGCGCCGGAGCATCTCCGAGCAGGGATCGTCCTGTGAAGAACAGCACGGCGGTGAGCACGAGCTCGAGTGCCAGCACCGCCCCCGCGCCGAGCCAGTAGGGAAGGGGGCGCAGAATCCCGGAGAGCGCCGCGAGCGCCAGCACGGAGAGCACCAGCAGCGGCTCGACCAGCGCAGCCGACTCCACGAACTCGCGCCAGGTCCCGATCATGTCGGCGCCTTTGACGATCGCAGCCGCTGCGGCCGCCGCGTTGCCGATCAGCAGGATGCGCAGCATGATGCCGAGGTTGCGGAAGTTCGGCAGGGCGCCCGAGTAGGCGTTTTGATTTATACTTCGCGCCATTCTTAATTCTAGAGCCTATCTCAGCAATAGGCTATTGTTTACATAGGCTCTTAGCCCCCATGTCCGCCAACGACAAGACGCGGGGCCGGCCGTGGTCGGGACGGTTCGCCGAACCCGCGACCGGACGCGTGCAGCGGTTCACCGCCTCGGTCGCTTTCGACCGCCGGCTCGCCGTCTTCGACATCGAGGCCTCTCTCGCGCACGCCCGCATGCTCGCCGCGGCCGGGATCATCGGCCAGGCCGACCTGGCGGCGATCGAGAAGGGGCTCTCGCAGATCCGCTCCGAGATCGACGCCGGCGCGTTCGCGTGGTCGGACGCGGATGAGGACGTGCATTTCAACATCGAGCGGCGCCTGATCGAGCTCGCCGGCGAGCCCGGCAAGCGGCTGCACACCGCCCGCTCGCGCAACGATCAGGTCGCGACCGACGTGCGGCTCTACCTGCGCGCCGCGATCGACGATGCGGCTGCGCTCATCAGGTCCGCGCAGCGCGCCCTGCTCGATCTCGCCGACGAGCACGCCGAAACGGTGATGCCGGGTTACACGCATTTGCAGGTGGCGCAGCCGGTCACCCTGGGCCACCACCTGCTGGCGTACTTCGAGATGCTCGCGCGCGACGCGCAGCGCCTCGCCGACTGCCGCCGGCGCGTGAACCGCCTGCCGCTCGGTGCGGCCGCACTCGCCGGCACCTCCTTCCCGATCGACCGCCAGCGGGTGGCCAAGGAGCTCGGCTTCGACGGCGTGTGCGAGAACTCGATCGATGCCGTGTCCGACCGCGACTTTGCGATCGAATTCGCGGCCTGCGCCGCACTCGTCATGACGCATCTCTCGCGCTTCTGCGAGGAGCTCATCATCTGGGCCAACCCGCGCTTCGGCTTCGTCGAGATCGCGGACGGATTCTCCACCGGCTCCTCGATCATGCCGCAGAAGAGGAATCCGGACGTGGCGGAATTGATCCGCGGCAAGACCGGGCGCGTCAACGGCCACCTGGTGGCGCTGTTGACGCTCATGAAGGGGCAGCCCCTTGCCTACAACCGCGACAACCAGGAGGACAAGGAGCCGCTGTTCGACACGGTGGACACATTGACGGCGTGCCTTGCCGTGTTCGCGGAAATGCTCGGCGGCATCAGGGTGAGCCGCGAGGCGATGGCCGCGGCCGCGCGGCAGGGGCACGCCACCGCCACCGATCTCGCCGAGTACCTGGTGCGCAAGGGCGTCCCTTTCCGCGAGGCGCACGAGGCGGTGGCGCAGGCGGTGCGCTTCGCCGAGTCGCGCAATTGCGAGCTGGCCGAGCTGGAGCTCGGGGAGCTCCAGCGCTTCTCTTCCAGGATCGACCAGGATGTCTACGATGCGCTCACGCTCGAGGGGTCGCTGAAGAGCCGTAGCCACCTCGGCGGCACGGCGCCGGTGCGCGTGAAGGCGGCGATCGCGAAGGCGCGCAAATCGCTCGGCTGAATGAGCCCCTGGCCGGATATCGAGCGCTCGATTCGGGCGGCAACCGGCACGGCCTTTGCGATCGAGTCCCGCGGCGGTATCGGTGGCGGCTGCATCAACGAGTGCTACGCCGTCCGCGGCGCGGGCCGCGCCTACTTCGTAAAGCTCAACACGTCGTCGCGTGCGGACATGTTCGCCGCCGAGGCGGAGGGCCTGGCGCAGATCGCGCGCTCCGATACCGTGCGCGTGCCGCGGCCGGTGAGCCACGGCGCCGGCGCCGGGGCGAGCTGGCTCGTGCTCGAGCACCTCGAGCTGCGGCCCGGCGACGAGCGGAGCATGAGCAGGCTCGGGCGCAACCTGGCGCGCATGCACCGCGTGCGGGCCGCCCGCCACGGCTGGCACCGCGACAACACGATCGGTGCGACGCCGCAGGTCAACACCGCGTCAGAGGACTGGGTCGCCTTCTGGCGCGAGCGCAGGCTCGGCTTCCAGTTAAAGCTCGCGGCATCCCGCGGCCATGGCGGCCGCCTGATCGCGGCCGGCGAGCGCCTGCTGGAGGTGCTGCCGTCGTTTTTTCGAGGCTATACGCCGCCGCCCTCCCTGCTGCACGGAGATCTTTGGTCGGGCAACGCCGGCCAGACGGCCGGCGGCGAGCCGGTGATCTACGACCCCGCGGTCTATTACGGTGACCGCGAGGCCGACCTCGCGATGACCGAGCTCTTCGGCGGCTTCCCGGCGTCCTTCTACGAAGCTTACGGCGCGGAATATTCCCTCGATGCCGGGTACGGGACGCGCAAGCATCTCTACAATCTCTACCACGTGCTGAACCACCTCAACCTGTTCGGCGGCGGCTACGGCGCCCAGGCAAGCCGCATGATCGATCAGCTTCTCGCCGCTACCTAGCGTTCTCCATCAGCGCGCGGGCGCAGCGGTGCTCGCCCTCACGACGAGCTCAACCGGCAGCTCGGTGCGCGGCTCGACCGGCCTGCCCGCGAGCCGCGCCAGCAGGTGCCGGCCCGCGAGGGTGCCGAGATCCGCGGTCGGGAACTGCACGGTGGTGAGGGCGGGCGTCACCACCGCGGCCATCTCGAGGTCGTCGAACCCCGTCACCGAGACATCGCGCGGGACCGCAAGGCCCTGCGCGTGGCATTCCGCGAGCGCGCCGATCGCGAGCACATCGTTGCCGCAGACGACGGCGGTGGGCCGCGGCGACCCGCGCATGATTTCGCGCAGGCCTTCGCGCCCGGCTGTCAGCGTGTATGGCTTCTCGACGACGCGGCCGGGCGCAAGCGCGATGCCGCGCGCGGCCATTGCCTGCCGCACGCCCTCGAGCCGCTCCGCTGCGCGCTCGTTGCCGCGGGTGATCCCCGAGATCATGGCGAACTCGCGGTGGCCGAGGTCGAGCAGGTAACGCGTGATGCGGACCGCCGCGGCGCGGTTGTCGAAGCCGACGCAGGGATGGCGCCCGGCCGCATCGAGCGCCCAGGTGAGGACGTACGGGATCTGGTGCATGCCGATCATCTGGAACACGCTCGGATGGTGCGTGGTACCGTGCAGCACCAGGCCGTCCACGCCGCGCTCGATCAGCGCGCGCGTCAAGCGCGCTTCCGTCCCGGCATCGAACTCATGGCTCGCGAGCAGCAGCGTGTAGCCCGCGTCGTCGAGTGTCTTCTGCAGGGCGTGGGCGGTGTTCGCGAAGATCGCGTTGTCGAGAGTCGGAATGACGGCGCCGATGGTGTGGGTGCGGCGCGAGGCGAGCGCACGCGCCGCGCCGTGGGCAACGTAGCCGAGCGCCTGCACTGCTTCCCGGATGCGCGCTGCGGTGGCCGCCTTGACCTTGGCAGGATGCGTCAGCGCACGCGAAACGGTGGCGGTGGAAACCCGCGCCAGCCGCGCCACATCGGCGAGCTTTGCGGCTTTGCGTAGCGGACCCCGATCCACCCGAGCACCGGGCCCAGTGAGCGCTTACTCACCCCCTCCCTCTCCCTCCCCCTGGGCCAGGGGGAGGGTTGGGGTGGGGGTCAACGGTACTCCTTGGCGCTGAACCTGCGGTACTTGGGCAGCAGGCGGCGCGGCTTGCGGAACGCGTCGCGCCGGAACGGCTCGCCCAATTCCTGCGTCAGCATGATCTCGACCACCGACGGCTTGCCGGAGCGCAGCGCCGCCTTGAGCGCGTCGGAGACCTCGTCCTCGTGCTCCACGCGGTAGCCTTCCGCCCCCATCACGCGCGCCACCTCCGAGAAGTCCGGATTGGCGAGAAGGGTGCCGACGAAGCGGTTGTCGAAGTAGTCGATCTGGTTCTTCTTCTCCGCGCCCCATTGGGCGTTGTTGAACACCACCGCCACTGCCGGGATCTTTTCCTTCACCGCGGTCATCACCTCCGCTAGGCTCATGCCCCAGGCGCCGTCGCCCACGTAGGCGATCGCCGGGCGCTCCGGGCGCGCGACCTTGGCGCCGAGCGCCGTGGGATATGCGTAGCCGCAGTTGCCCCAGCTCATCGCCGCGAGAAAGGACAGCGGCTGCTCGAAACGCAGATAGCTGTTTGCGACCGAGCACACATTGCCGATGTCCGTGGAAACCATGGCGTTCCTCGGCAGCGCCTTGGCGAGCTGGGTGAGAGCGCGGCGCGGGCCGATCTGGCCTTTCCGGTTGGGCGAGTGCCAGTTGGCGAGTTCGGCAATCCACGCTTCCTTTTCCCGCTGCACCTCCATCAGCCGGTTGCGGTCCGTCTTTCTTGCCCCGCGCGCCTTCAACCGCCTCAGCAGCTCCTGGGCCGCAAGCTTGGCGTCGCCCTGAATCGCCAGCGAGATCTTCTTCACGAGCCCGAGGGCGCGATGGTCGGCGTCGATCTGGATGATCTTCGCCTCCTGCGGCCAGTAGTCGATGCCGTGCTGCGGCAGCGTGCCGAACGGCCCGAGGCGCGTGCCCAGCGCAAGCACGACGTCGGCGCGCGAGATGATCCGCATGGCCGCTTTCGAGCCCTGATAGCCGAGCGGGCCGCACGAGAGCGGGTGGCTCGCCGGGAACGAGTCGTTGTGGAGGTAGGAATTCACCACCGGCGCGGTGAGGTGCTCGGCGAGCGCCTTCACTTCATCGACGCCGTCCGCCATCACGACGCCACCGCCGGACAGGATCACCGGGAACCGCGCCTCGGCAAGCATCTTCGCCGCCTTGTCGAGCGCGTTCGTCCCGCCCGCCGCGCGCTCGATGACCATGGGCGGGAGGATCTCGTAATCGCCTTCCCCGTAGAAGTAGTCGCGCGGGATGTTGACCTGCACCGGCCCGCGCTCGTGCTGCGCGATCGTGAAAGCGCGGTGCATCAGCTCGGCCATGCGCAGGGGCGAGTTCACGTGCACCTGCCACCTGGTAATCTTCGAGAAGATCGGCATCTGCTCGGTCTCCTGGAAGCCGCCGTGGCCCGCCGTGAGGCTTCCCGACTCGGGCGTCACCACCACCATCGGCGTGTGCGCCCAGTAGGCCGCTGCCACCGCGGTCACGAAATTGGTGATGCCGGGACCGTTCTGCGCGATGCACACGGTCGGCCGGTTGGTGACGCGCCCGTAGCCATCGGCCATGTGCGCCGCGTTCTGCTCGTGCGCAACGCTCACCAGCCGGATGCCCGCGCCCGGGAAGAGATCGAGGGCGTCCATGTAGGCCGAGCCCACGATGCCGAACACATCCTTCACCTTGTGCGCGACCAGGGTCTCGATAAACGCTTCCGACGGCGTCATGTGCACCTTGCCACCGGCGGTCTTGGTCGTTGCGGTGAGGTTTTTCGCGTCCGTCAGGATGTTCATCGGAATCCTCCAGTCGTGGATCTTTTCAAGCCAGGCATTGAGCGTAACCGAATTATTCTAAACGGGCATCCCTGCGTTCTGCAAGCGCTTTCATTTATGGGTATAAAGCATTGTTATTAAAAGCATTAGTTGTTTCAGCGTATGACGGCGGGGAAGGCCGGACGCGCCGCAGCAAACGGCGCGGCCGGAGGCGCCGAATCGTAGTCAGGAGTCGCCGAAGATGTCCCGGTAGCCGGCGTAGACCGACGCGATCGCAATCGGCCCCAGGACGAGCCAGCCCAGCAGGATGGGGATTGTGGCTATGACGCTCAGCACCAGCATGACGACGCCGTAGACCAGGAACGGGACAATGTTTTTCAGGCACCCGAAAAAGCTCTCCCGGACCGCCGCCATCGGCGCGAACCCGCGCAGAACCACCAGCGCCGGGGCGAACCACAGTGCCATGTATATCGGGATGCTGAGTGCCAACGCGACTAACCACGCGAGCAGGAAGCTCCCGCCCATGGCCATCGCGCCCGCCGTGTCCCCCCTCATCACGCCGAAAACGGCGCCGGCGCCCACGATGACGATGGCCGGGATCAAAGCGATGATCGAGGCCCCCAGGCCGAGCGCACCGAGCACGACGAGGTTGCCCGCATGCGCCTTCTCGAACCCCGCGAAGAGATGGCCCAGCTCGAGCTCGCCGCCGCGCTGCAACGCCCGGCAGCCCAGTATCAAGCCGCCGACGAAAACGGGCAGCAGCAGGAAGGTCGCGACCGCACCCAGCAGTGGAATGAACGCGAGCACGATCAGGATCACGAACAGGATGACCACCTGCGCGATCCATATGCCCGGGGATCTCTTGAACAGGCCAAATCCGTCCGCAATCCACGCCCAGCCTTGACCGGCGCCGACGGCGCGCCCGCCTGTCATGCTTTCGCTCATGGCGGTTCTCCTCCGGTGACGTTACGCGGAATCCATCGTAGTGCAATCACCCCGCTATGACAATCGGGTACTCTTGGGACCGATGTTTCCTGAATCGCTTCCGCTGGCGCTGATCCTATGGTTCGCGGTCGTCATGCTGGTGGCCGGGCTGCTGCAGGGCGCCCTGGGATTCGGCTTCCCGTTCGTCGCGACACCGCTGATCGCGATGGTCAGCGACATGCGCACCGCGATCATCTTCGTGCTGCTCCCGACCGTGGCGACGGTCTGCGTCGCGCTGTTCACCAGTGGCCCGCTGCGTGCCACGCTTGCGCGCTTCTGGATGATGCCCGTCTACATGATCTTTGGCGCGACCGCCGGAACCTGGGTATTCGTCGCCGCGCCGGATGCGCCCTATACGCTCGTGCTGGCGCTGCTGACGCTGTTCTATCTCAACCTCGACCGCCTGGGCCGCGCACGATGGTCCGTGGTGCAGCGCCACGAGCGCGCGTTTGCGCCACTCTCCGGTCTTGCCTCCGGGATCTTCGAAGGTACCGCCAACATCGCCGCGCCCCCTCTCATCGTCTACTACCTTTCGCTCGGCGTGACACCCGCGGTGCTGGTGCAGGGCCTCAACATGTGCTTTCTGGTCGGCAAGTCGACGCAGTTCATGGTGCTCTCGACGCGCGGCGGCATCGCGCTGGGTGAGTGGTCCGTCACGCTGCCGTTCGTCGCGATCGGGATCGCCGGCTCGCTCATCGGCGTGCGCCTCCGCAACCGCATCGACGCGGAGACGTTTCGGCTCTGGGTGAAGCGCGCGCTCCTTGTGATCGCGCTGGGATTGCTCGGGCAGTTCGGCTATTCGCTCGTCGCATGAGCGCGCGACGGGCGGTGCCCGACCACTGACAGCGCTGAAAACGAAAACGGCCGACAAATCACCGGCCGTTGTGCCGCGGGGCAGGCCGCGTTCAGGCGGCCGATTTCTCCAGCAGTTTCTTGAGCTCCCCGCTCTGGTACATCTCCACCATGATGTCGGAGCCGCCGATGAACTCGCCGTTCACGTAGAGCTGCGGGATCGTCGGCCAGTTCGCGTACTCCTTGATGCCCTGGCGGATATCGGGATTCTCCAGCACGTTGACCGTGTAGGGGTCGTCCACGCCGCATGCGCGCAGGATGCCGATCGCGTTCGCCGAGAAGCCGCACTGCGGAAAGTCGGGCGTGCCCTTCATGTAGAGCACGACCCGATTTCCACTCACCTGCTTCTTGATATCGTCTTGAATACTCATGATTAATCCTATATCCGAGCAATTCAGTCAGGCATTATTCTAACGGCTGCGCGGGCGCGGCGTCAAACGCTGCCGCAGGTGACCCGTTCGATACCGGCAAGGTCGCGGCGCGAGACCACGTTGCGATAACCCGCCTGCTCCAGCAGCGCGCGGCAGCGCGTGGACTGGTCGTGGCCGTGCTCGAGTAGCAGGCTCCCGCCGGGATCGAGGTGAGCGCGCGCCTGCGCGACGATCAGGCGGATGCAGGCGAGCCCATCGGCGCCGGCGACGAGCGCCGCCCGGGGCTCGAACCGCAGATCGCCTTCGGCAAGGCACGGATCGTGCTCCGCGACGTAGGGGGGGTTCGCGACGATGAGGTCGAACCTCCGGCCGGCGAGTGCGGCCAGCCAGTCGCTCTCGACGAGCTCGATGCCCGCCCCGTGCCGCGCGGCATTCTCGCGCGCGACCTCCAGCGCACCGCGCGAGTAGTCGGTCGCGGTCACCCGTGCGCGCGGACAGTGCAGTGCGATCGCCACCGCAATGCACCCGCTGCCGGTGGCGAGCTCGAGCACGCGATACGGCGCTTCCCGGGGGATGCGCTCCAGCGCGGCGTCGGCCAGGAGCTCCGTTTCCGGGCGCGGGATCAGCACCGCCGGCGTCACCTTGAAGTCGAGGCTGTAGAACTCGCGCTCGCCAGTGAGATAGGCAACCGGCTCGCCCGCGCGCCGGCGCTCGACCCATGCCAGATAGCGCTCGCGTTGCCGGTCGGTGAGCGAAAGTGCGGGATGCGCAACGAGGTAAGCGTCGCTCACCCCCAATGCCGCACGCAGCAGCGCGCGCGCATCAACGGGGTCGAGGTCCGGGACCCGGAGCATCTCCGCGATGCTGGCGCCCTGCACGCCGCGATTGCTCACCATTGCACCAGCAACACGATGACGCCCGTCACGATCAGCATGACGCCTCCAATCAGCATTCCGCTCATGCGTTCTTCCCGCACCACGAGCGCGCTCAACAGCAGGGTGAACAGCGGGTAGGTCGCGACGATCGGTGAAACCAGGACCACCGTTCCGGTGTTCAGCGCGCGATACAGGCACAGCACCGCGACGCCGTTGAGGATGCCGGTCGCAGCAAACCACGCCGCCCCGCGCCGATCGGAATTCCGCGCCGTCCGCTGCCCGAGCGTCGCAGCCCACACCGCCGCCGATGAGAGGGTGTAGCCGACCAGCGCGGCCGCGAACGGATTGGGCCAGAGCGTGAGCCCGGCCTTGGAGAGGACCTGGGCCAGCGCGCGCAACGCCGCCGCGGACCACGGCAGCCACAACGCCCCCGGCTGCCGCTCGCCCGCGTCTGCGTCGCGCCGCCTCGACAGCAATACGGTGCCGAGCACGATCAGGGCTGTGGCCGAGAGCTCGCGCAGGCCGAGCACCTCGTCCAGAAACAGCACCGCCCCCAGCACCGCGAACAGCGGCGCCGTGCTGCCGACGGCCCCGGTCACGGTCGGGCCAAGGCGCCGGTTCGACTCGAACGTAAGAAGCGTGACCGCGGCCGGAAAGAACAGCCCCACGAGGGCGAAGATTGCGAGGGCGGTGACCTGCCACCCCGCCAGATCCACGAAGGGCGCCACCAGCCAGAACAACAGCGTCGCCGCGGGAATGCTCACCCTGGCGCCGGCAGCGGCGTCCCGGTATTTCAGTCCTGAGTGAGTGGTCACTAACGCCGCGCCGAACAGGGCGGCGGACAGTGCGGCGTAGACGATGGCCTGCAACGGAAATCCCTGCGGGCGGGGCCGCGGCCGGGACCAGCGGCGCGGCTTACGCCGGCTGCGTGTCCTCGGCGAGCTGTGCGAGCTGCTCGGCCTGGTGCTCCGCCGCGAGCGCCGAGATCAGCTCGTCCAGCTCGCCGTCCATGATCCGGTCGATCCTGTAGAGCGTGAGGTTGATGCGGTGATCGGTCACGCGGCCCTGCGGAAAATTGTAGGTGCGGATGCGCTCGGACCGATCGCCGCTGCCGACGAGGGACTTGCGGGTGGCGGCCATTTTCGCCTGCTGCTCGCTCAGCTGCTTGGCCTTGATGCGGGCGGCGAGGATGGCGAGCGCCCGCGCCCGGTTCTTGTGCTGCGAGCGGTCGTCCTGGCACTCCACCACGATGCCGGTCGGGAGATGCGTGACGCGCACCGCGGAGTCGGTCTTGTTGACGTGCTGTCCGCCCGCCCCCGAGGCGCGGAAGGTGTCCACGCGCAGCTCCGCCGGGTTGAGCACCACGTCCGCGATCTCGTCGGCCTCCGGCATCACCGCCACCGTGCAGGCGGAGGTATGGATGCGGCCCTGGGTCTCGGTGACCGGCACCCGCTGCACCCGGTGGCCTCCGGACTCGAATTTGAGCCTCGAATAGGCGCCCTGTCCGGAGATCTTGGCGATGATTTCCTTGTAGCCGCCGAGGTCGGAGGGGCTCTGCGATACCACCTCGACCGGCCAGCGGTTGCGCTCGGCGTAGCGGCTGTAGAGCCGGAACAGCTCGCCCGCGAAGAGCGCCGACTCCTCGCCGCCCGTGCCGGCGCGGATCTCCAGGAAGATATTGCGCTCGTCGTTGGGGTCCTTGGGCAGCAGCCTCTTCTGCAGCTCCTCTTCGATGCCCGCGAGCCGCTCGCGGGTCTGGAGCAACTCGGACTCGGCGAACTCGCGCATGGAAGGATCCGCGCTCATTTCCTGCGCCGCCCGGATGTCGGCCTCGCCCTGAACGTAGCGCTGGTAGAGGTCGACCAGCGGCGCGATCTCGGCGTGCTCGCGGGTCAGCTTCCGATAGTTGTCGAGGTCGGCGGTCGCGCCCTCGGAGGAGAGGAGGCGATTCAGCTCCTCGAGCCGGCCCGAGAGCTGCCCGAGCTTCGCTGCGATGCTTGGTTTCATTCCTGGCGCGGAATCTGGTAGAGGCGGGTGAGAAGCTCCGCCAGCTTCTCGCGCTCGTCTTCCTGCGCGTGCGAGAGCGCGTGCGTCGGCCCGTGCGTGAGCTTTGCCATGAGCCCGCGCGAAAGCTGCTCCATCACCACCTGCGGGTCCTCCCCCCTGGCAAGGCGCCGCAGCGCGCGCTTCATCTCGTGACGCCGCGCCCGCTCGGCGGTATCACGCAGCGCGCGTATGGTCGGAACCAGCTCCCGGCTGCCGAGCCAGTGCATGAACTCGGTGACCTGGTTTTCGATGATGACCTCGGCCTGCGCCACCGCGTTCTCGCGCACGTCCATGCCCTCGCGCGCGACCCTGCCCAGATCGTCCACGCCGTAGAGGAACACGTCGTCGAGCTCGCCCACCTCCTCCTCGACGTCGCGCGGCACCGCCAGATCGAACATGAGCATCGGCCGGTGCTTGCGCGCCGCGAGCGCGCGTTCCATCAGCCCCTTGCCGATGATCGGGAGCGTGCTCGCCGTCGAGCTCACCACGATGTCGTGGCCGGCGAGCTGCGCGGGCAGATCGTTCAACGTGATGGCGCGGCCGAGATATCGGTCGGCGAGGGCCTGGGCGCGCTCGAGCGTGCGGTTGGCAAACGTCAGGCGGCGGGGATGCTGGGCGGCAAAATGCGTGGCGCAGAGCTCGACCATCTCGCCGGCGCCGATGAACAGCACGCTCTGCTCGGCGATCGCCGGATAGATGCGCTGCGCGAGCCCCACTGCGGCGGATGCCATCGACACGGTTGCCGCGCCGATATCGGTCTCGGAGCGCACCGTCTTCGCCACCGCGAAGGTGCGCTGGAAGAGCTTGTTCAGCAGCAGCCCGAGCGTACCCGCTGCCTGGGCCGTGCGCACCGCCTGCTTGAACTGCCCGAGGATCTGCGGCTCGCCCAGCACCATGGAGTCGAGCCCGCTCGCCACGCGGAACGCGTGCTTGACGGCCCGCTCCTGCGGCAACTGGTAGAAGTAGGGCTCGATCTGCTGGGGCCTCAAGCTGTGATAGCCCGCCATCCAGTCGAGCGCGGCGTGCGGCTCGGCGGTGGAGCAGTAGATCTCGGTGCGGTTGCAGGTGGAGATGATCGCCGCCTCCTTGACCGGGCGGCGGTCGACCAGCTCGCGCAGGGCCGCGACCAGGTTTTCGGCGTGAAACACCACCTGCTCGCGCACCGAAAGCGGAGCGGTCTGGTGGTTGATGCCGAGGGCAAAGAGCTGCATTCCGGGCGGCCAGGCAAAAAGAGTACAAATATTAATACGTTGGGCGCGGCCGCGACAATGTACGGGGCGGTCGACCGCCCGCCCCGATCAGATCTCGTTCTGCAGGGGCCGGCCCTGCGCCCAGCTGACGAGATTGGCGAGGAAGATCCGCGTGGCGCGGTCATCGTTGCCCGCCGAGGCCGCAGCGTTGTGCGGCGAGACGATGACGTTGGGAAGGCCCCAGAGGGGGGAATCGGCGGGGAGCGGCTCCTGCTCGAACACGTCGAGATAGGCACCGCCCAGTTGACCGCTCTCCAACGCCGCGGCCAATGTGCGCTCGTCGACAAGTCCGCCGCGTGCGACGTTGACCAGGCGCGCTCCCCTCGGCAGCCGCGCGAGCGTTGCGGCGCAGATCATGTGCCGCGTCTCGGGCGTGAGCGGGCAGGCCAGCACGATCCAGTCGCAGCGCTCGAGCAGCCCGGGCAGCGCGGCAGGCGCGTGCATCTCGTTGACCGGGTCGTCGGCACGGAGCGGGCTGCGCCGCACGCCGATGACGTGCATCCCGAGCGCCTGGCAGAAGCGCGCGACCGCCGCGCCGACCGTGCCGAGCCCTGCGATGATCACGGTCTGCCCCGCAAGCTCGCGCGGCACTGCGTCGCCGCGCAGCGGCGCCCACTCCCGGCGTCCCTGCGCCGTCCACCAGCGCGGGAACCCGCGGGCAAGCATCAGCAGCCCGCACATCGCGGTTTGCGCCACCGGTTCGCCGTTGGAACCGGCGGAAGTCGTCAAACGGACCCGGCGCTCGACGAGGTTTGAGAGGAACGCGTGCTGATCGACGCCGGTGTTGACGAAATGCACCCACTTGAGGTTGGGCGAGGTGATGAGTGCCTCACCGAACGCGTGGCAATGATCGGAGAAGGTGATGTCGCGGGTCAGGTAGGCGACCTCGATGCTCGCGCAATCCTCCCGCGCCAGGCATGCTCGCGGGTCGTCGGGAAGATGCACGACCCGTGACTCGATGCCCGCCTCGCGCGCGGCCGCGGCAAGGCTCGCGCCGTAGCGCGCCAGGGTGCCCCTGGACAGCAGGATTCCCGTCACTTCTTCGGGTCGCGCGCGTAAAGCTCGTCGAGCTTGCGCTCGTAAGCGTGGTAGTCGAGGAATTCGTAGAGCTCGTCGCGCGTCTGCATGAGCTCCAGCACGCCCTTCTGCGTGCCGTCGCGGCGCAGGGCCTGGTAGACGCGCAGCGCGGCCGCGCTCATGGCGCGGAACGCCGACAGGGGATAGAGCACCATCGCCACCCCTGCGCCCGCGAGCTCCTGCACTGTGAAGAGCGGCGTCTTCCCGAATTCGGTGATGTTGGCGAGTAGCGGAACCTTCACGGCGTCGGCGAATTTCCGGTACATGGCGAGCTCCGTGATCGCTTCCGGGAAGATCATGTCGGCGCCGGCCTCCACGCAGGCGCAGGCGCGGTCGATCGCCGCCTGCAGCCCCTCCACCGCCAGCGCATCGGTGCGCGCCATCACTACGAAGCGGGAATCGGTCCTGGCGTCGGCCGCCGCTTTGACGCGGTCCACCATCTCGTGCCGCGACACCAGCTCCTTGTTGGGGCGATGGCCGCAGCGCTTGGCGCCGACCTGGTCCTCCATATGCATCGCGGCGGCGCCGGACTTGATGAGGGATTTCACGGTGCGCGCGATGTTGAACGCGCTCGACCCGAAGCCGGTGTCCGCGTCCACCAGCAGGGGCAGGGGACAGACGTCGGTGATGCGGCGGACGTCGGTCAGCACGTCGTCGAGCCCGCTGATGCCGAGGTCGGGCACCCCCAGAGAGCCGGCGGCCACCCCCCCGCCCGAGAGGTAGATGGCGCGGTAGCCGACCCGCTGCGCCATGCGCGCCGTATAGGCATTGAGGGTGCCCACGACCTGCAGCGGGCGCTCCGCGGCGAGCGCGGCGCGAAAGCGCGCGCCGGCGGACGCGGTCTCGGTTGCTGCGGGGGTGCGGTCGGTCATGGCACGCGCTCGGCAAGGGATCGCTGCGGTCGGGCCGCGGCACCGAAGTCCATCATTTGACTCGCCGCGGGGCGTCCAGAATATGGGTGAAAGCTAGCATGAAACGACCCCTGTCGCCACAAGCTCTACGGCGCCGCTAGGCCTGCGTGTTCACGATCCGGACTCGAGGGTTCTAGCATCCGGGGACTGGTGGCATAATCCCGCTTCGCTCACGATACGGACTCCCCCTCATGTCCCGCAAGACCGAGGCCGAAGCCGGCACCCGCCTCACCGGCACCCAGAGCATCGAGCGCGCGCTGACGCTCCTGCGCGAGATCGCCGCCCACAACCGCAGCGGCTCGCGCCTGCTCGATCTCGCCACCCGCACCGGGCTGCAGCGCCCGACCGTGCATCGCATGCTGAAGTGCCTCACGGCGGAAAGCATCGTGCAGCAGGACCCCGACTCGCACCGCTATTTCCTCGGCTCGATGATGTTCGAGCTCGGGTTGACGGCCGCGCCGCGCTTCAACCTGCGCGAGATCTGCCAGCCCGCGCTGACGCGCATCGCCGAGGCGACCGGCGACACCGTGTTCCTCACCCAGAGGAGCGGGCTCGACTCGGTGTGCCTCGACCGGCGTGAAGGCACCTTTCCCATCAAGACCTTCACCCTCGAAATCGGCATGCGCCGCCCGCTCGGAGTGGGCACCGGCTCGCTCGCAATTCTCTCCGCGCTCTCCGAGGACGAGATCCAGCGGGTCGTCGCGGCCAATGCCGCGCGCCTGCCCGAATACGGGTTGAGCGCGCCGGTACTGCTCTCCCAGGTCAAGAAATCCCAGAAGCTGGGCTACGCCATGCGCGACGTGTCGGGGCTTGCGGGCGTGCGCTCGGTAGGCCAGACGCTGCGCAACCAGAGCGGCATGGCGTTCGCCGCGCTCTCGGTCTCGACGATCTCCAGCCGCATGAGCGACAAGCGCGCGGGGGAGGTTGCCCAGCTGCTGAAAGGCGAATCGCGCCAGATCGAGCGCCAGCTCGCAAACGGCGCCGAGCACCGTTAGCCGCCCGCGCCGGCGGCGGGCCGAGCGCGGCTCGAGCCCCGGCCCGGTCGGCCCCCTGTCCATGAAGCCGTACGAGCCCGACGCCCGCGGCCCCCTCGACGGCGTGCGCGTACTCGATCTCTCGCGCCTCGTCGCCGGCAACACGCTGACGCAGGTGCTCGGAGATTTCGGCGCGGAAGTCATCAAGGTCGAGCCGCCCGCAGGCGACACCCTGCGCGCCTGGCAGACGAACGGCGTGGCGACCAACTGGAAGCTCTACGCACGCAACAAGAAAAGCCTGTGCCTCGAGCTGCGCAAGCCCGAGGCGCGGAATCTCCTGCTCGACCTCGTCCCCACTGCCGCGATCTTCATCGAGAGCTTCCGGCCCGGCACGCTCGAGGACATGGGGCTCGCCCCCGCGGTCCTGCTCGAGCGCAACCCGAAGCTCGTCGTCGTGCGCATCTCGGGCTGGGGCCAGGACGGGCCGTACCGCCGCCGGCCCGGCTTCGGCACCCTGGTCGAGGGGATGTCGGGCTTCGCGTCGTTCAACGGCTTCGCCGACCGCGAGCCGGTACTGCCGCCGATATATCTCGCCGACACCGTGGCCGGGCTCTACGGCGCGGCGGGCGCGATGATCGCGCTGCGCGCGGTCGAGAGGAACGGTGCGCGCGGACAGGTGATCGACCTGCCGCTGCTCGATCCCCTGTTCGCCGTGCTCGGGCCGCAGGCCGCCAATCACCGGCTGACGGGGAAGGTGAAGCCGCGTACCGGCAGCCGCTCGACGAACGCGGCGCCGCGCAATGCCTACCGCTGCAAGGACGGGCATTACGTCTGCCTGTCGGCCTCGACCCAGAAGATGGCCGAGCGGCTGTTCCGCTCCATCGGCCGGCCGGAGCTGATCGACGATCCGCGCTACCGCACCAACGCCGTGAGAGTGCAGAATGCCGAGGCGCTCGACGCCATCATCGGGGAATTCGTCGCGCGGCGCACGCAGGCGGAAAACGTCGCGTTCTTCGAGCACGCGGAAGTCACGATCGGACCGATCTACGACATCCGGCAGATCCTCGAGGACCCGCACGTGCTGGCGCGCGAGCTGGTCGCGGACTATCCTGACCCGGACATGGATGCCTTCCCGATGCACCACGTCGTGCCGCGGCTGTCGGGCACGCCGGCCTCGATCCGCACCCCTGCGCCGCGCCTGGGCGAGCACAACCGGACGCTCCTCGCCGAGCTTGGGATCGATGCCGCAGCCTATGCGAAACTGGCGGCGTCCGGCGTCGCGTTCGAGGGCGGCGCCGCCGCAAAGGAGGAAGGGGAATGAAACCTGGGCTGCCGGTGTGGCGCTCGCTGCTCTACGTGCCGGTCAACGTCGAGAGATTCGTCGAGAAAGCGCACACGCGGGGCGCGGACGTGATCCAGCTCGATCTCGAGGACGCGGTGCCGCCGGCGGAAAAGGAGAAAGCCCGCACGCTGGTCGAAAAGAACGCGGCGCGGGTGCGGCGCGGCGGCGCCGACGTGGTGGTGCGCATCAACCAGCCGCTCTCGCTGGCGGTCCGCGACCTCGAGGCGAGCATCTGCCCCGACGTGGAGGGCATCGCCGTCACCAAGACGGACAGCGCCTCGCACGTGAAGCTCCTGGACCAGCTCGTCACCGAGCTCGAGGCGAAGCGCGGAATGAAAGCCGGACACACCAAGCTCATCGTCATGATCGAGACCGCGGACGCCTTTACCCGCATCGACGAGATCCCGCGCGCGAGCCCGCGCGTGGTGGCGATGAACATCGGCGGCGAGGATTTCGCGCTCGATCTGAACGCGCAGCCGGACGAGGACGTCCTGCTGCACCCCAAGCAGCGCATGATCATCGCCGCGCGCGCGGCCGGCGTGATGCCGCTCGGCTTCATCGGTACGGTGGCCGATTTCAGCGACTGGGAGAAGTTCCGCCTCATGGTGCGCCGCGCCCGCCGCTTCGGCTTCGACGGCGCGGGCTGCATACACCCCGGGCAGGTGAAAATCGTGAACGAGGAGTACACCCCGAGCGCGGAGGAGGTCGCCTACGCGCGCAAGGTGATCCAGATGGACAAGGAAGCGCAGGCGGCGGGGCGCGGCTCGTTCCAGATCGACGGCAAGATGATCGACATCCCGGTGGTGGTGCGCGCCGAGCGGCTGCTCCGGCGCTACGAGGCGATCAAGGCGCGCGAGGCGAGAACACTCGCCGCCAATCGCTAGGAGTTGATGGGCGACGGGTGGCGAGGAACGAACGACGAGCGCGAGGCAACCATGATCTTCGATCTGCGCATCTACACCCTGCACAACAACAAGTTCGCCGCGTGGCTGAAGCTCTACGAGGAGCACGGCCACCCGGTGCAGGTGAAGCACTGCGGCGAGCCGGTCTTCTACGCCACGACCGAGGTCGGGCCCCAGAACCAGGTAGTGCACGTCTGGAAGTACGAGAGCCAAGCCGACCGCGAGAAGAAGCGCGCCGCGCTGATGGCCGATCCGGCGTTCCAGGCTTACCTCCAGAAGAGCCGGGAGCTGGGGGCGCACCAGTTCCAGGAAAATCGCATTCTGAAGTCGACTTCCTTCTCGCCGTTGTAAGTGCCAAAATCGCCGAAAGCAGGCTTTCCAAGGGAGGCTAAACGATGAAGACCAGATGGATAGCGGCGGCCGCGCTGACGCTCGCCGCGGCGCCGGCAGCAGCGCAGCAGACGGTGAACATGCCGATCGTGATCGAGCTGTCCGGCGCCGGCGCGGTGTCGGGCACCAACTTCCGCGACGGTGCGATGCTGGCGATCGACGAGATCAACGCGAAGGGCGGCATCCTCAAGCGCAAGATCAGTGCGCCGCAATCGGACACCCAGAGCAACCCGGGCGTCTCGCGCGCCCAGGTGCAGCGGGCGATCGACAGCGATCCCTACGTGATCCTCGGGCCGGTGTTCTCGGGTTCGGTCAAGGTCAACATGATCCTCGCCCAGCAGGCCGAGGTGCCGCAGATCACCGGCGCCGAGGCGGCCGAGATCACCCAGGCGGGAAACCCCTACATCTTCCGCACCTCTTTCGGCCAGCAGATGAGCATGCCGAAGATCGCGAACTACATCCGCGACGGCCTGAAAGCGAAATCGGTGGCCGTCCTGTGGGTGAACAACGACTTCGGCAAGGGCGGGCGCGACACCTTCACGAAGGAGATGGCCGCGCGCAACATCAAGGTCGTCGCCGACGTCTCCACCGAGTCGGGGCAGGTCGACTTCGCCGCCGACGTGGTCCGGATAAAGGGCGCGAACGCCGATGCGATTTTCGTCTACACCAATGAGGAAGAGAGCGCGCGCTTCCTGCGCGAGGCGCGCAAGCAGGGCATCAAGACGCCGCTGATCGGCGAGACCACGCTGCTCGGGCAGAAAGTGATCGAGCTCGCCGGCGACGCGGCCAACGGCGTGAGAGGCCACGTCGGTCTCACCATCGACGCGCCCATTCCCGCAGTGCAGGCATTCCGCGAGAAGTTCCAGAAGCGCTACAACTACCTGCCGGATCACAACGGCCTCAAGGGCTACACCGGCGTATATGCCGTCAAGCACGCCACCGAGAAGATCGGCAAGTTCGACCGCAGGCTGCTGGCGAAGACAATGCACGGCCTCACCATCAAGCCGGAGCAGGAGCCCGGCATCCTGATGGAGGCGAGCTGGGACGACAAGGGCGACATCGACCGCATCAGCTTCCTGGCGGAAGTGGTCGACGGCAAGCAGAAGATCGTCCAGGTCCTGCCCAAGCTGGGCAAGTAGCCGAGCGCCCGTCCGGCGCGGGGCGGTAGCGCCCCGGCCGCTCTTTCTCCGCGCCCCGGATGGCCGATTTCCTGCAGCTGCTGGTCGCCGGGCTCGCGACCGGCGGCATCTACGCGCTCGCCGCGATCGGCTTCGTGCTGCTGTGGCAGACCTCGCAGACGATCAATTTCGCGCAGGGCGAGTTCGTCATGGTGCCCGCCTTCTTCGTCCTCGCGGCGATGAAGTTGGGCGGCGTCTCGTTCCCGGTGGCGATGCTGATCGGCCTCGCGGTCTCGCTGCTCGTCCTGGGCCTGCTCTTCAAGCGGCTCGTCGTCGACCCCGTCATCCGGCACGGCGTCCTGCCGCTCGTCATCTCGACCATCGCGCTCGCGATCTTCCTCAAGGAAGCGGTCAAGGAATTCTACGCAGCCGACGCCCAGCCCTTTCCCGCCGCCTGGGCCACGACCAACCTCGCGATCGGCAGCGCGGTCGTATCGGCGCAGAACCTGGTCATCATCCTGGTGGCGGTGGTCGCCGTCGGATTGCTGCAGTATTTCCTCAACGCCACTCGCACCGGCCGCAGGATGCAGGCGACCGCGCAGAACCCGGGGCTCGCGCGCATCCTCGGCATCCCGGTCGAACGCATGATCCTCTACACGTTTCTCATCAACGCGGCGCTCGTCGCGCTCGCGTCGTTCCTGGTGAGCCCGATCTACCTCGCCAAGTTCACCAACGGCGAAACGCTCGGCCTCGTCGCCTTCGTCGCCGCCATCGTCGGCGGCTTCAACCAGGTGCGCGGCGCGATCGTCGGCGGGCTTCTCCTCGGCGTGATCGACAACTTCGTCGCGGCCTACCTTTCCGCGCAGTATCGCGCGGCGATACCGCTCTTCCTGCTGATCGTGGTAATCCTCGTCCGGCCCCAGGGCCTGGTTGGACGCGCCGAGGAGCGCACGGTGTGAAGATCCCTCACCGCGCCCGAGTTGTTGCCGGGGCTGCCGCGGTCGCCCTGCTCGTTGCCGCGCCCTTCGGGCTCAAGCCCTACGGCATCTACCTGCTCTCCCTGTGGGCGGTCATGACGATCGCCGCGATCGGCCTCAACCTCACCCTCGGCTACGCGGGCCAGATCTCCCTGGCGCAGGCCGCCTTCGTCGGGATCGGCGCCTACACCGCGGCGCTCCTCACCACGCAAGGCTGGCCGCTGTGGACCGCCTTCGTGCTTGCGACCGCGCTCTCCTTCGTCATCGGCTGGCTGCTCGGGTACCCGGCGCTGCGCGTGCAGCACCACTACCTCGCGTTCGTCACGCTCTCGTTCGCGACGCTCGTGTTCCTGATCCTGCGCAACGAGGAGTGGCTCACGAAGGGCGTCTACGGCATCACCGGCATTCCGCGGCCGAGCGTGCTCGGCTGGTCGACGCAGGCGCCGGTGGATTTCTACTTCTTCTGCCTGGGCGTGCTCGCGCTCGTTTCCGCGGCGACGTGGTGGCTGATCCGCTCCCCCTGGGGCCGCGCCTTCACCGCGCTGCGCGAGAACCCGATCCGCGCCTCCTCGGTCGGGGTGGACACCCGGCGCTACACGCTGATGGCATTTGCGATCGGGTCTGCGCTCGGCGGGATCGCGGGCGTGCTCTACGCGCCGCTCGTGCAGTTCATCGAGCCCACCGCGTTCGCCCTCGCGCTGTCATTCAGCCTTCTGCTGATGGTGATCGTCGGCGGCGCAGGCTACTTCCTGGGCCCGTTCCTCGGCGCGGCGGTATCCGTGCTGCTGCCGGAGTGGCTGCGCTTCACCGAGGGGCTCTACCTTATCCTGTATGCGCTATTCGTCATGGTCCTGGTGGCGGTCTGCCCCTCCGGCTTGATCGGGCTCGCGGAGCGCCTGCGCAAGCCCGCGTCGATCGCGCTGCCGGAATCCGCTCCACCGCGCGACGGCAACGGTTCCCCCTGATGGCCGCGATCCTCGAAGTCCGCAATCTGGCGAAATCGTTCGGCGGCATCAATGCCGTCACCGACGTGTCCTTCGACGTGTACGAAGGCGAGATCCTGGGCCTGATCGGGCCGAACGGTTCGGGCAAGTCGACCCTATTCAACTGCATACTGGGACAGCTCGCGCCCTCGGCCGGCGAGGTGCGCGTCGACGGGCGGCCGATCACCGGCATGCGGCCGTGCGATCTCAACCGGCTCGGGATCGGCCGAACCTTCCAGTTGCTGCAGGTCTTCCCCCAGCTCTCGGTGCGGGAGAACCTGATCCTCGCCGGACAGGAGCACCTGGGATCGATGTGGTCGCGGCTCGCGGGCCCGCGCGATGCGGGCCTCACCGCAGCCGCGAACCGGATGATCGAATTCTTCCGGCTGTCGGCGGTCGTCGAAGAGCGCGCCGGCGCCCTGAGCTACGGCCAACAGAAGCTGCTCGATGTCGCGATGGCCTTCATGGCGGGCCCGCGCCTGGTGCTGCTCGACGAGCCCGCCGGGGGCGTCAACCCGACGATGCTCGCGGGCCTGCGCGAGCGCCTGCGCGCCATCAATGCGGCCGAGAAGGCGACTTTCGTCGTCATCGAGCACAACATGGAGTTCGTGATGTCCCTGTGCACGCGCATCCTGGTGCTCGCCGAGGGCCGCATCATCGCCGAGGGCGCGCCGGAGGCGATACGCGGCAATCGCGACGTGATCGAGGCTTATCTTGGGCGCTAGAGCGGAAGGCGACGCCATACTCGCGGTCGAGAACGTCGTCGCCGGCTACGACAAGCTGACCGTTCTCAACGGCACGAGCTTTCGCGCTGCGCGCGGCGCCATCACTACGGTCATCGGCCCGAACGGCGCCGGCAAATCCACCGTGTTCAAGACGGTGTTCGGCCTGCTCCCCGTGCGTGCCGGGCGCGTCGTGTTCGACGGCCGCGAGATCACGAATTCGTCTCCCCGGAAGCTTCTCGAGCTCGGCATCTGCTACGTGCCGCAGGGGCGCAACCTGTTCCCGGAGCTCTCGGTGCGCCACAATCTCGAGCTCGGCGCAACCGCGGCGGGCGAGGGCATCGACGTCGGGGCGCGCATGGAGTCGGTGATGGATCGGTTCCCGATGCTGCGCGCGCGTTCCGCCGCGCAGGCCTCGACGCTCTCGGGCGGGCAGCAGAAGCTGCTCGAGATCGCGCGCGGCCTGCTGCTCGAGCCCAAGCTCATGCTGATCGACGAGCCCTCGATCGGGCTCTCGCCGCTGCTCGTGCAGGAGACATTCGGTATCCTCCAGGAGCTGCGCGCCAAGGGCGTCTCGATCGTGATGGTCGAGCAGAACGCCAAGCGCGCGCTCGAGATCTCGGACTACGGCGTCGTGCTCGAGTTCGGGCGCACCCGGCTCGCGGGTGAAGCAGCCACCGTCCTCGCCGATGCCAGGGTCGGGCAGCTGTTTCTGGGAGGCGGACTCGCCGCCGGCGCGGCCTGAGCGGAAGTCAGACGGCCTTCGAGACCGCGCGCGACTCCTCCACCGCCGAGATGCACGATCAGCGTGGTCGTGCCGCTAATCACGCTCGAGGTCATCCTTGATGGGCAATCGCATCGTCCCTGCGGGACGGGTAGCCGGTCACACCGCGAACTCTAGCCGGTCCGCGAAGTTGCTACAATCAGCGTCCCGATTTTCTCCAGGCGCGACGCCATGAGCGCTGATCTCGAACAGCTGAAGAAGTGGATCGGTGAGCGCGAATCCGACGTTGACTACGTGACCGTCCCAGCGGTGCACCGGCTGGCCGCGACGCTCGACCGCGACGATCCCGCGCCGCGGACCGGGGACCCGCTGCCCGTCGGCTGGCATCAGATCCTGTTCCCGCGCGTGGTGCGCCATTCGCAGATCGGGGCCGACGGCCATCCGCAGCGCGGGGATTTCCTGCCGCCGGTGCCGCTGCCGCGGCGCATGTTCGCCGGCAAGCGCACCACGTTTCACGCGGACCTGCGCGTCGGCGACGAAGTGCGCCGCGACTCCGTCATCAAGGATGTCGCCGTGAAGCAGGGCCGCACGGGAACGATGGTGTTCGTGACCGTGAAAACCGATCTCACGAGTCCGCGCGGCCTCGCCATTACGGAGGAGCACGACTACGTTTATCGCGAGGCCGCTGCGCCCGGCGCGCCGGCTCAGCCGGCACAGTCGGCGCCGGGGAAGGCGGTCTGGAGCCGCGCCGTGACGCCCGACCCGGTCATGCTATTTCGCTACTCCGCCCTTACCTTCAACGGGCACCGCATTCACTACGACCTGCCCTACGTCACCCAGGTCGAAGGCTATCCCGGGCTCGTGATGAACGGCGGGTTGACGACGCTGCTCGTGTTCGAGCTCGCGCGCGCCCGCGCTGCCGCGCCGATCCGCCACATCACCTCGCGCAACGTACGCGCGCTGTTCGTGAACCAGCCGATCACGCTTGGCGGCGAGCCCTCGCCCGACGGGAAGACGGCAAAGCTCTGGGCCCTCAATCCCGAAGGCGCCCTGGCGTTGACCGCCGAGGCCGAATTTCGGTGAAACCGGTTTTCCTCCCTCATCCCTCATCCCTCATCCCTCATCCCTCATCCCTCATCCCTCGAGCGTAGCGCATGGCCGGCGGCCCTCTCGAAGGCGCACGCGTCATCGACCTCACCTCGGTCGTGGTCGGGCCGCTCGCGACGCAGATCCTCGCCGATCACGGCGCGGAAGTCGTCAAGGTCGAATCGAGGGCGGGCGACCTGGTGCGGGTGATGAACGGGCGCTCGGTCACGCCCGCCATGGGAGCGAAGTTCCTGCATCTGAACCGCAACAAGCGCTCGATCGTGCTCGATCTCAAGCAGCCTGCCGGGCACGCGGCGCTGTTGCGGCTGCTCCGGGGCGCCGACGTCATGCTCTGGAACAATCGCCCCCAGTCGATGGCGCGCCTGCGGCTTTCCTACGACGACGTGCGCGCAGTCAACCCGAAGATCATCTATTGCGGCATGTTCGGCTTCGGCCAGGACGGGCGCTACCGCGACAAGCCGGCCTACGACACCATCATCCAGGGCGCAGGCGGCATGGCCGCGCTGCATCACCGCGCGCTGGGCGAGCCGCGCTTCGTCCCGATGGTGGTGGCGGACAAGGTGGTGGGACTTATCGCGGTGCAGATGATCGCGATGGCGCTCTACGGGCGCACGCGAACCGGGCAGGGCTGCTCGATCGAAATCCCGATGTTCGAGAACCTGGTCAAGTTCGTGCTGGAAGAGCACATGTACCTGAAAACCTTCGTGCCGCCGCTCGGCGGGACCGGCGATCCCCGCCTGCTCGATCCCATCAACAAGCCGCTGCCCACGCGCGACGGTTACGTCTGCATCTCGGCCAACACCGACGAGCAGGCCTTCGCGTTCTTCGACGCGATCGGCCGGCCGGAACTGAAAACCGACCCCCGCTTCTCGAGCGTCCCGGCGCGCTTCGCCCACGTGAAGGAGTATTTCGAGCTCCGCATGGCCGTTCTGAAGAACAGGACGACCGCCGAGTGGCTGGAGATCTTCGACCGCTGCGACATCCCCGCCATGCCCTATCACACCCTCGACAGCCTGCTCGAGGACCCGCACCTCGCGGACATCGGTTTCTTCGAGCTGAAGGACCATCCGACCGAAGGCAGGACCCGCAGCATGCGGCTGCCCAACAAGTGGTCATCCGGCACGCGCCGCGACTGGCTCCCGGCGCCCAAGCTCGGCCAGCATAGCGTCGAGATCCTGCGCGAGGCCGGCTACGATGCCGCCGCGATCGAGGCCATGGTCGCGAGCGGGGCGACCTTCGACGGGCGCATCACGAAACCGTGAACGGCAGCCGGTGCCGCGCCCACAGCGTGGACCCCGAGGGAATGGACGACACGCGCCTGCTGTAAACTATGCGCCCGCTCAGCTCGCATCGAAACCGCAGCACGTCCGCCTGCACCTACCTTACGGAGAAGCCCATGCCTAGCCTGAAGCCGCACGCACGTCTGTCGCTCGCGTCATTCCTCCTCGTCCTCGCGCTGGGCGCCCCCGGGTGCGCCTACGCGCAGGACAAGGAGTACACGCCTACCGTCGGCCAGGAAGGCAAGGACGTCATCTGGGTGCCGACCCCGCAGCCGCTGGTCGAGAAGATGCTCGACATGGCGAAGCTGACGGCGAGCGACATCCACTACGATCTCGGCAGCGGCGACGGGCGCACCGTCATCGCAGCCGCCAAGCGCGGGGCGCAGGCAATCGGCGTGGAGTACAACCCCGACATGGTCGCGCTCTCGGAGCGGGCCGCCGCCAAGGAAGGCGTCGCCGGCAAGGTGAAATTCATCCATGGCGATATTTTCCAGACCGACTTCAGCCAGGCCACCGTCCTCACCCTCTATCTCCTGCCGAGCCTCAACGTGAAGCTGCGCCCGACCATCCTCAAGATGAAGCCCGGCACGCGCGTCGTCTCGCACGCCTTCAACATGGACGAATGGCAGCCCGACCAGACCGAGAGCGTCGAGGGCCGCACCGCCTATCTGTGGATCGTCCCGGCGGCGGTCGAGGGCACGTGGCGCTGGAACGGTTCCGGCGGCGGGCCCAAGCAGTACCAGCTAAAGCTGCGCCAGCAGTTCCAGAACGTCCAGGGAGAGATCGAGCTCGACGGCAGGCCGGGGCAGCTGCGCGACGTCAAGCTGCGCGGCGATCAGATCACCTTTACCGTGCTGGATGGCGCCGGCGCCCGGCGCGATTTCTCGGGTCGCGTCTCCGGCAGCTCCATTCAGGGCCTGATGAAGCCGCTCAGCGGTTCCGGCGAAGCCAAGTGGTCCGCAACCCGCGCCAACTGACGAACGTCATCCCCGCGGAGGCCGGGATCCAGTAATCATGGCAGCCGAGCAACGCGCAGCCGCGATCATCGGCGGCGGCATCATGGGCGGCGACATCACCACCGTCTTTGCCGCGGGCGGCTGGAGCGTCCACGTGATGAGCCCCTCGCAGAAGACACGCGACGCGCTGCCGGCGCGCCTTGCGGCCGGGCTGAAAAAGCTTTCGGCACCGCAGACCTGCGCGGCCAACGTCAAGACCTACTCCCGGATCGAGGAGCTGCCGTGGCGCGACATCGGCATCGTGGTGGAAGCCGCGACCGAGGACCTGCCGCTCAAGCAGAACCTGTTCGTCCGGATCGAGGGGCTCGCGCGCCCCGATATCCCGCTTACGAGTAACACGTCCAATTTCCCGATCGGCGAGATCAGCAAGGGCCTGAAGCACCGGGGGCGGGTTGCCGGTCTGCACTTTTTCATGCCCGCGCACCTGGTGCCGCTGGTGGAAGTGGTGAGCGCGGAGCCCACCGATCCCCGGGTGGCGCAGGAGCTGGTCGCGCTCATGAAGGTGCTCGGCAAGGCGCCGATCTGGGTAAAGAAGGACGTCCCCGGATTCGTCGGCAACCGCATCCAGCACGCGATGCTGCGCGAGGCGTTCTATCTCATCAACGACGGCATCGTCGACGCGGAAGGGGTGGACACCGCGGTGCGCTACGGCTTCGGCTTCCGCTTCATCGCCTGCGGGCCGGTGCTGCAGAAGGAGATGTCCGGCTGGGATACCAACTACACCGTTGCCAAGGCGCTCTATCCCCACCTCTACAACGACAAGGTCCCCGCGCCTGTCGTGAAAGCCTTGGTCGACAAGGGCCACCTCGGCATGAAGGCGAAGCGCGGCTTCTGGGAGTGGGACGACGCGAAGATCGCCAAGGCGAAAGCGCGGATCGAGCGCTGCCTTCAGGCCGGTATGGAGATCCTGAAATCAGACGCCGGCAAGTGAGAAAATGGTGGCCAGGGACGGATTTGAACCGCCGACACAAGGGTTTTGGTTCCGGCCGCCGGCTGAAGCCGGCTTAACATTGCGAGCAATGTTAGCCTTCACCGAAATCCCGCCGCGCCATCGCCATGCCGAAGTGGGAGGGATTGGTGGCCAGGGACGGAATTGAACCGCCGACACAAGGATTTTCAGTCCTCTGCTCTACCAACTGAGCTACCTGGCCCCCGAGTACTGCTGAACCGCTGAATCCACTCGCATTTCCTGCGGTGAGCAAGCACTCACTCGGGGCGCAAAAAAGGCCATCTTATGAGCCCCCTGCTCGCTGCTTGGTCCGCGCGGAAAACGAAGCGCGGTATTTAAGCGTCAATCACGGCAAGCGTCAAGAAAAATCTCCCTCGCTGGCAACAAAAAAACCCCGCAATTGCGTGCGGGGTTTCTTGCCTTCCTGGATCCCCGCCTTCGCGAGGACGACATCCTAACGGGCTACACCCGTTGAGCGGCAAGCGCTCGCTTGTCCGCTCGAACCCCGAGTTATTCCGGCGAACTTCGTCCGGAATTACCGAAGCTGAGCGGCGCGCTTGCGCGTCCGCTCGAGCGCGCAGTTACATATCCATCCCGCCCATCCCACCCATGCCGCCGTGAGCGTGGCCGGCGTGGGACTCGTCCTTCGGCAGCTCGGCGACCATGGCGTCCGTGGTAAGGATGAGACCCGCTACCGAAGCCGCGTTCTGCAGCGCGCAGCGCGCGACCTTGGTCGGGTCGAGCACGCCCATCTGCACGAGATCGCCGTACTCGCCGGTCTGGGCGTTGAAGCCGAAGTTGCCCTTGCCTTCGATCAGCTTGTTGATGACCACCGAGGGCTCGTCGCCGGCGTTCGCGGCGATCCAGCGCGTGGGCTCTTCGAGCGCGCGCATCACGATCTTGATGCCGGCATCCTGGTCATGGTTGTCGCCCTTCACCTTGAGGTTGGAGCGCGCCCGCAGGTAGGCGACGCCGCCGCCCGGCACGATGCCTTCCTCGACCGCCGCGCGGGTGGCATGCAGCGCGTCTTCCACGCGCGCCTTCTTCTCCTTCATCTCGACTTCGGTCGCGGCGCCGACCTTGATCACGGCGACTCCGCCGGCGAGCTTGGCAACGCGCTCCTGCAGCTTCTCCTTGTCGTAGTCGCTGGTCGCCTCGTCGATCTGGGTGCGGATGTTCTTGACGCGCCCCTCGATCGCCTTGGTGTCGCCCCCGCCGTCGATGAGGGTGGTTTCCTCCTTGCCGATCTCGATGCGCTTCGCCTGGCCGAGGTCCTTCAGCGTGGCCTTCTCCAGCTGCATGCCGGTCTCGTCCGAGATCACGGTGCCGCCGGTGAGTATCGCGATGTCTTCCAGCATCGCCTTGCGGCGGTCGCCGAAGCCCGGCGCCTTCACCGCGCAGGTCTTCAGGATCCCGCGGATGTTGTTCACCACCAGCGTCGCCAGCGCCTCGCCCTCGACTTCCTCCGCCACGATCA
>Ga0187893_10001009_pt1 | contig 70308 bp, 63 predicted proteins | sample MA1701074metaG_FD_139574 | JGI IMG/M metagenome (GOLD analysis project Ga0187893, IMG submission 139574) | White microbial mat communities from a basaltic lava cave in the Kipuka Kanohina Cave System on the Island of Hawaii, USA - MA170107-4 metaG ...
ATGTCGCCGAATATGTGTGGCGCTACAATCATCGACGGCTCACAGTGCAGCAACAAGTGCGACTGCTCTTGCACCTGCTGCTGCGAGATCGAAAACCAGGTGGCTAAAGTGCGACTTTACCCAAGGCAAATGAAGGGTTGCTGGGGATTTTTGCGGCTGGTGCTCATTGTTTTCGATTCGCCAGGCTTCTGCGCACATTAGACGGGCACGCGACTTCCCAAGACGGAATAATCGATCATATAGGTAGGGAGCGCCTGCATGGGAACGCCATTGAGGATCACATGAACGGGCTTCGATAACCGCAACGAGCTAAGTGCCCGCTTGACGGCTTGCTGTGACGTCAAATTCGCTCTCACCACCAGAAGAAGGAGATCAGTGTGTCTTTCCAGGACATTCATCGTGGCCACGGGAAGGATCGGTGGCGCATTGAGGATGATATAATCGAACTGCTCTCGCAGGCGCGACAGAACATTTTCGATATGATCCGCCTTCAGTAACTCGTTAGAATCAACTTCGGACCCACCGGCCGGCATAATCGAGCACGGAACATTGGCAAAGGTAGTCATCGCCTCCTCCAGGGGAACGTCGCCTTTGAGACAATCAACCAGCCCATATTTTATCGGCGTTTCAGTGAATCGACTGAGTTCGGGGAAGACTAAGTCGCAATCGATCAGGAGGACTTTCTTTCCAAAATCTCGCGCTAGCGTATACCCTAGATTGACAACAGTCGTCGTTTTCCCTTCGCCTTTGATTGCACTTGTTACAGTCACGACTGACGGTCTTGGCCTAGCGTTGAATACTTGTAGCCGAGCGGCTGCTACGCGATATTGCTCGGTAGCCAAGGAGCGAGGGAAAAGCTTCGCCACGAATCTCCTGTCGATATCATAGCCATTCCTTGGATAGCTTTGCTGCTGCGCTTTGGCTTTAATCAGGTACCCCTCGCCATCTCTAACAGATTGTTTTTGGGAATAGGAACTAGGGAAATAGCGCAGCCCTTTGGGCAAGCTGTACAGGAATGAGAAGTCTGGAATTGTCGCTAATAACTGAGGGCCCAACAGAAGTTCCACGTCTTCAGGCCCGCGGAATTGAACGATGGATCGATCGCGCATGACCGCCAACCCAATCCCCACGACACACCCGAACAGCAGTCCCAACACCATGACTCTCGGCACGTTCGGTATGGCAGGCGCCCGTGGAAAACTCGCTTGCTCCAAAATACGGAACTTCCCGCGATCTTGCCGTTTTTCCAAATTCTCTTCCAACCGAGTTTGCAACCGCTTATCCAGCAGCATAGCGTAGGTGGTCTTCATGTTGTTATAGTCACGTTCGAGGACCAGCAATTCCTGTTCAACTGCAGGAGACGCCTCCACACGATCTTCAAGATCTTTCTTGTTCGCAAGCAGCATCGCTAGGCGTTGCTTGACTAGATTCAATTCACTTTTTTCTTCGCTCTGCAATTTCATGAGATCCTGAGCATAGGGGTCGAGTAGCGTCTTGTCAGGCCTGATCACCTCCGGTCCATATAATGCGGTTAATTCTTGCTCGATATTCCGCATCTCTTCCTTGGTCACAATGATCTCGGGGTACCCGTCCCAGAATTCTGCCTTTAATTTAGCCAGCTGCTCCCTCAGTTCCTTTAGCCGACGAAAGAGGGGGTCAGGTTCCATCGATGATGTGGTCTTGAGCAAAGGACTTTGCCGCCCGTATAGCTGATACTCCTGCACTGCCTTATCCAGCATGGCCAGCCTGTCGGAATGCCGCTGAAGATTCTCGCTAGCTGCACTGATGTCGATTTCCAGTCGATCCAACATGCGGAGGTTGGCATCTGATTGCTGCGGAAGGTTACCTATGTTTGTTTTCTTGAACTGACTGATCCTCTGCTCCCTACTCTCCAGCTCACGTTTTATCCTACTCAGCTCCTCGTCAAGAAACTCCGATGCGCCCTCAATCGCACTCTCGCGGTCCTTTGTGTTCTCCTCGATGAATTTGTCCGCGATCCGTGCAGTCACCTGTATAGCAGTTCCGGGATCTTGATGGAGGAAAGACACCGTAAAGGCCTCGACCATACTCCTTCCTGAAAAGTTTCCTCCTTGCTCCGTCTTGATTCTCTCGACCTTAGTGTTTTTGACCATTTCAGAGTGGGCAAGAGCCGCGGCGTCTTCTTTAATTCCCTCTGGATACAGATCAAACTCCACAGCAATCTCATCCAAAAATTCACGACTCATGATCTGTCGCTGGATGAGAAAGAGAGTCTGGTCAAAATTTCCTATCTGTTCTTCACGAATGACGGTCTCAATCGGCTTCTGCTCTTCCACAACGATCAACGATTCTGACCGATAATACTTCGGAGCGATGATACAGTAGCCCCACGCCAATGCCACGGAGAGAGCGATACACCCCATGATCAGCCATTTGTTTCGCCGGGCTATTCCGGCGTATTCGTGCATCATGTCCATTCCTGATTGCGCTGTGAGAGGGGCCACTTCAACGGGATTCATTCAATCTCTCCGGCTGGATCTCCACTCGGTTGAATACTATGCTGCAAGAGAGAATAAGACAAGGGGGGGGTGACACCGGCTCGACCCAGTGCGCGGGACAGGCCACTGTGCCTTGAGATCTGGCCTCTCACTAGCCAGCAACTTTCTCGCCGACAATTTCATCGTCGCCAATCGGCAAGATCGAAGTATCCGAATCAGAGAAAGAACGGAATGTTGGAACAATTTCCTTGAGTCGTTCGATAACCGTGCTGGTCTCGTCACGATAGGCTGCTGCCTCCAAGGCAACGAGCTTTTCTTTGAACCCGTTCAAAGCGGGAGGGCTTGTGGTCCGAATCTGTAGAATCTTGTCCCCAGATGTGCACACTGCGACCTCGCCTTCACCGACTAATTCCTCATAAAGTTTTTCTCCCGCTCGGAGCCCGACGAATCGAATGGGAATGTCCTTCCCGGGAACGAAACCGGATAATCTAATAAGGTTTCTGGCCATATCCAAGACCTTGATCTGCTCTCCCATATCCAGAGTATAGATTTGGCCTTGTTCCCCAATGGCCGCTGCCTGAAGAACTAAATGAACAGCCTCAGGAATAAGCATGAAATATCGTTGGACTTTCGGGTGGGTAACGGTCACCGGGCCACCCGCCTTTATTTGCTCCTGGAACCGTAGCATCACACTTCCACTACTGCCAAGCACGTTGCCAAACCGGACAAGAACGAAACATGTTTGACTGGTCCTGGCAATATCCTGAACGATGAGTTCAGCCACTCGTTTAGTCGCCCCCATCACACTCGATGGGTTGACCGCCTTGTCAGTTGAGATATGGACGAATTGTTCTACCCCGCACATGCTAGCGACCTCGGCAGTGATGCGTGTACCGATGCAGTTGTTCTTGAGGGCTTCAGCAGCGTTCAATTCTACAAGAGGAACGTGTTTGTGTGCAGCCGCATGGAACAGGATCTGAGGCCTATGCTTCTCCAACACCATGCGGAGCCGACGAGCATCGGTGACGTCTCCGATGAGAGGCGTTATTGGAATTGAAAGTCTTTGGTCTTCCAGTTCTTTAGTAATGTTATACAGACTGTTCTCGTGGCGTTCATAGAGCAACAGGGCACGTGGTCCCAACACACTGACCTGACGAGCCAATTCCGAGCCGATCGAGCCACCAGCACCGGTGATCAACACACTCTTGCCTCTGACCATTTTCCTCGTTGCATCAAGCGCCAAATTCACCGGCGCTCGCTGCAAAAGGTCCGGAATCGATATACTGCGGATCTGACTGACCACACTTCGGTCGTTCAGTAGCTCTTCTCTGCCTGGCAAGGTCTTAATCGCGACCTCATAAGACTCCAATTTGATGATAAGGTCTCGAAGGAAAGCCGGCGTCGCATGGGCGAGCGCCACCACGACCTCTTCGGGCTTATGCTTCTCCACCAGCTGTGGAAGATCCCCCAAACTGCCCAAGACTCTGACGCCGTGAATACGTTGGTTGATTACGGCTACGTGATCGTCGACAAATCCAATTGGTTGACACAGAGATTCGGAGCGAGTTTTCATCTCGCGCACGACTCGTTCGCCTGAGTCGCCAGCACCTACCACGAGAACCCTTTTCTTCCTTCGAAATAGTACTTGGTCACGAAAGATTCTCGCCGGCAGCCTCAGCCCAGCTAATAACCCAACGAGTAGAATGGCATCGATCACAAACACAGAGCGGGGATAATCGTTGATACCCATCACCCAATATACCCAGCCATAGAACACGATCGTGCTCGATAAGACTGCACTCAGAATGTTTTGTAGATCCCAGATGCTCGTATACCTCCATAGACCTTCATTGAGTCCAAAGAGAGCGAACACCACTCCCCGAATCCCGATGAGCCAGAGGACAGTTTCCTGGAACGTCCCAATTTCCTCTAAAGGAATGGCCCCATCATACCTCAACACAAATGCCAAGTAGTTGGCTAACACTATCAAGCCCATATCAAGTGCCACGATCAGAGGTCTCCGCCACTTCAGAACTAGCGACGACATATGCACCCATGGGGAGGCCGACGGAGGCTTCGTTGTAGCCCCCAACTCAGGGAGATCACAGACCACGGTTGACAACCTCACGACTCGCAACAGCGTTTGAACCATAATCGCGAAATCGAGCCGAAGGGACATATGACGAATATACAGCTTCGCCAATCGGAGCTTCTCCGGAAGAACGTTGCGTTCATATTCCATTTCCGGATTTGAGGAAGAGGCGAGAAGACTTGCCTCATCGATATATTTCAACGACGCAAGGTCTGTGATTCCCGGGCGAGCGACAAGTACCTCGGAAAACTCTGAGCGCAGCCGCTCAACATACCGAGGAACTTCCGGCCTTGGCCCTACGAAGCTCATATCGCCCCGGAGGACATTCACCATCTGCGGCAATTCGTCAAGTTTGAACTTCCGCAGGATTCGGCCCATCCTCGTCACACGGGTATCCTGTCCGACAGTGAGAGGTAACCCCTCACATCGGGCTTCTTCCTCAACCATGGTTCGGAATTTCTGTATCCTGAACGGGCGAAATCCTTTTCCAACGCGCACTTGGCTGAAGATCACCGGCCCACGCGATTCGAGCTTGATCAGAATTGAAATGATCGCTAGGAGCGGCGCTGTGACGAGCAACCCTACAGTAGCTGCGCAGACATCAAATGCCCGTTTCATCATCGCCGGTTCTTCTTGACGAGGGTACGAACCGTGTTGATAACACGATTGATCTCGTCTTCCGTCATCTTCGAGTACAGCGGCAATGAAAGTATGCGCTGAAATACCATACTGGAAACCGGAAGATCGTCTGGTCGATAGCCCCACATGTCCCGGTGATAGGGATGAAGATGGAGGGGAATGAAATGCACGCTGCACCCGACACCGGCTTGCTGCAGTTGACGGATGAACTCGTCGCGACTGATACGTAAACGATCCAGGTCCAATTGAATGACGTAAAGATGCCATGCATGTTGCACGTGAGACGCCGCGCTCGGACAAGTAATCTCCGGCAGATCTCGAAAGCCCTCATGATACAGAGTGGCGCACCGCTCGCGTGCCTTCCAAAATTGATCGCACCTCTTGAGTTGCGCCAAACCGAGTGCCGCAGCAATATCGGTTAGATTGTATTTGAACCCGGGAGAGAGGATTTCGTAATACCACGAGCCTTGTGCAGAGTATCGGTTCCAGGCGTCCCGGCTCAGCCCGTGCAGGCTCATCATCCGAATGCGAGCGGCCCATTCGGCATTATTAGTGGTCACCATCCCGCCTTCACCGGTTGTGATGTTCTTCGTCGCGTAGAACGAAAAACATGTGCTGTCGGAGATGCTTCCTATCATCTTCCCGTGATATCGCGCCGGGAGGGCGTGAGCGGCATCTTCGATGACATGCAGGTTATGAACATCAGCGAGAGACTGGATTTCCTTCAGATCGCAGGGGTGGCCGGCAAAATGAACAGGAATGATCGCCTTTGTCTTATCCGTGATGGCCTCTTCGATCCGATCCGTATCCAGATTCAGCGTGTCTTGCACACAGTCAATAAAAACAGGCCTTGCCTTGAAGTAGGTGACAACCTCTGCCGTCGCAGCAAAGGTCATCGTCGGGACCAACACCTCATCTCCTTCGCGCACTCCAGCCGCTTCAAGGGCAAGATGCAGCGCTGCCGTGCAGGAATTAACCGCAACAGCGTATTGCGCACCGACCATCGCGGCAAATTCCAGCTCGAATTCCCTCACCTTGGGTCCGGTAGTCAACCAGCCTGAACGGAGGACATTGACCACCTCCGCGATCTCTTCCTCGCCCACATCGGACCTATGAAATGGTAGATCGCTTTTCATTCACAGATCTCCAGTAGAGGTTGACCAGCTTCGCTTTACAAGGCTTACAATCTCTTCCACACAAAGAATAAGAACAACCCACCTTTGGAGGGGTGGAATAGTTCCAATGGTTCTAATCAAGTGAAAGTAACTGGAGGGCAATAAAATAAAAGGCTCTTCAGGAAATCGTGTGGGGAGAGTAGTTTGGCCTCCAGGACTGGACCGCTCGTGTCGCTCGAAGCCACAGCGTACCGTTGACCGCGCTACGCTTCGCCTCGACTTGGCGTCTCAACTTGCTCCGTGGGTGCGGGATGCCCACGGAGCTTCGGACAGCCGACGCCACCTGCCTTCGCCGAGGCTTCGGCGGGCCGCCGCCGCTCAGCCAGCGCGGGGCCCAACGGCACGCCGATGCCGCTCACGAGCATTCCAGTCCTGCCATCCTAAATTCTGCTCCACCGGAACGGACCAGCGGAGCGACCCGTCATAAGCTGGGCTGGTGTTGGCGGGCAAGGGCGGGACACGGGGAGCCCTGCCGCGAGCGGGGGCGCTGGAAAAGTAGCCTGGTCGAGTTCAGAGCTGTCTCGTGGATAGCACCACTGTCAGGATTGTCCGCTTATAGGAGATCGGACCACAACCAAACGGACAACGGAGCAACGGCAAGAACGGCTACCGCAGCGATAGCCATAAGGATGGTCTTATGAATATCGATGTCCCCACGCACGCCAAGCGTACGACGCTGAGATGAAGTAATCGTCATGTTCTCTGCCCATCTGAGTCCAATCCAATACAACAAAGCCATCGTCAACCCATAGACACTATAGCTGAACACACGATGGTCAACGTCTTCGGCTATCCCAACGTGATCTCCAACGATCACACCGTAGGCCCTGATTCCATTGGCCACCATCAGCACCACGGCGCAGATCGTGAGAAAGACGAGACGACGAGCCGGCTGCCGGTAGACCAGCGTCGCGAAGGCATACCCAACTGCCAAACCGGGAAGGAGATACCGTAAGCCTGCGCAGTCCGGGCTCACGTCCCAGATTCCTGAGGTGATGACAATGGTGTGATCTTCGTAGAGATATGGAATATCTGTCAGTTGGAGACCGATCTGGATGAACCAGGCCGTAACGTCCTGAAGCCAGGGTTCGACTGAAGTTCCCACGGGAAGCATGAAGACAAGAAATCCCAATGGCCATGATAGGTTCTTGACGATCTCATTCCCCAAGATTGCCCACATCAGTCCAGGGAGCATCGCGATGACTGCAGCCTGTTGGAGCCACATCACATCCATCATATATCCGACGAACCATCCACCTCCCAGCAGGGCGAGAGCAGCAACGCCCCAAGGATTCGGAGTCGGAACCAGATGGATCCACGAGGATCGGTAGCACCAGATGAGATAACCCGTGGCGGGCAACACCAGAAAACCGTGTGTAAAGGTCCTGGAGTTGGTCCATACGTCAACCATGGAACGGACAGTCTCCCAGAACAAACCAACCACACAGAGGCTCGCTATACACACGATCAGTTCCGTCATGCGCCACTCACTCGAGAGTACGCGATCGTCCGGAACGATATTCGTTGTAGGGCTGGAAACAACCTTACTCATACTCCCGCCCGCACTTGAGGACGAAAAAACGAGAGCAACGCTGAACAACTCAACTGTCCGTACTGAGTCTGGTCAGTTCGACGGAGAGCACAACACCGGGAATCTTGCGCGCGACCGACATGGTGCTCGGCTCTAAGAGTCCACAACCTCTGTTGTCCAGCCCCTGCCGCAGCCTCCAAAGGAGACACCCCGCAGTTGAACGGATAGGGCACGAACTCATGTACCAGGGTCGAGCAGGAGAAAACCCCGAAACCACATGGGTAGGAGAACTACATTAGCTCGCACGGATGAAGAGCCACCTCCTGGTGTATTCCTGCAGGTCGGCTCTTTTCTTTAATGAACGGGCTCTTCGAGGAGCACGCTGACTTCTCTCAAGCCATCTAGCAACCAGTAAGTCTCGAATATCAGGCCTACGGTTGTCTTGTGCGCCAATAAACAAGACCAGCAAAGGCGCCGGCAAACGGCAACAAGGTACCTGGAATGGGAACAGAATTACCGCCACCATTATTGCTATTGCCACCGGGAAGGCCTCCACCTGGGTTCCCCCCTCTCAGCGCAGACAACTGCTGCAGCTGCCCCAGCCTAAACAATTTCACTTGAGCCTTGTAATCCTTCCTCGAAAGCCCCTGCTCCTTCAGCTCCGCCTTATACGCCTTCAGTTCAATCGACTGCTGCTTCTTCAACTCCTTCACCGCATTATTACCGGCGTTAGCCTCTGGAAGGACCAAGCCGAGTGACAGAATCAGTACGGCCAAACCTAATCCCCCTAGCAATTGAATTTTCATCTAACTGTCCCTCCTTTCGAACTTTCAACTTTGTTTAACTTTTTCAACTTTAGTTCATCTTTCAACTAACGATTTGCATAGCCTTCGTGGGAGGAAACTTACGCTCTTGAGGGCACTGGTGTCAACTTATACGAAAGAGGTACGTATTAAAGCTCGCTCACAGGAATCCGGGATGGATCAATGTTAGTTAGAGTTACCTGGACGGGCCGACTCCATACGGTTCATCAATGCTCAACCCCTTGCTGGTTGCGGATTGGCGCGAAGGCCCCGCCATGTCGCCGACGGGTGCAGACGGATGACTGTTACCTATACTACTGCTGACTGCCGCTCGTCATTACGCTGGCAGTATGGTTTTGAGATCTTGCCCACCTGAGACGGGCTCGTCTCGTCGATAAACCGTGCCGGTGCCACACATATCGAATCCTCGAGGGGGTCACGCTAATCCCTTCCGACTTCAGTTTTTCAGCGAGAGAAAAATAGGAAACGGTCTGATATTCCAATGTCTTGGAAAGGATCTGGGCCTCGAGCGGAGCAGGGGTGCGATTGGGCATCTCTGGCTTTCGGCGGATCTTTGGCGTCAATCCGTCTTTGCCAGAGGTCTCATAGGCCCGTTTCATAGCATAGAATTGCGATCGGCTTATCCCAAGGAGCTTACAAGCCCTTGTCACATCCCCGACCTCAGCGACCAAAGCCAGGATCCCGAGTCTCGCTTTGCTCAATTGTTCTTTGTAAACCATACGCACCGCTCGTTGCTCACGAGACTGGCAGACACGGGTGCCTCTCTTTCGGCCGCCCCTTCACCACCGAGAATGAACGTTTCTTGTCTGTCCATGGATCTCTAACTAAATGCGTGGTCGACCTCCCTGTTCCGTCTGATGCAGCACAATATTAGATACGATTGCATCAGCCATAATCTGATTGCCCAGGTCGTTTACGTGACAACAGTTATCTTTATAAACCGTCTCAATAGTGTCGGAGAATATGGCAGTGAGATCAAAAATTGGGACCCTCGAACGGCGCAGATCCTGTACTCCCTCTTTCAGCAAAATCATCATCTCGTTGTTTCGTTCAACGAGACTAGGATCAACGGCAACTTGTTTCTCCTCTTCTGTGAACGGCTTCGAATCCTTGAGATACTGGTTTGGTTGTAAGAAAAAAAAGACGGGTTTGCCTGTTCGCTTCCGTATGAGGTCGTCCTCTAAGATTGTATAGTTTTTCCAGATTTCGATTCGATTCTGAATCAACTCTCTTGAGGAAGTCTTGCGTAGAGTTTCCGACTGGTGAACTTCAAACTCGTTGGCATAGTAGGCGGATTCACTCGCCCTCACGACCCGGTAAAGGAGATCGTGGAGGTTATACCAGCACATGAAGTACAAACTGCTTCGCGAAAGGCCAGGGATTTTCAAAGGGGCGTGGGTAATATTCTTGTATGCCCATCGAGCCGTGCGCCCGATAACGGCATAAACTCCTCCTTGCTTGGCACGTCCATAAAATTTTGCAGATAGGTTTGGAAACTCGAGCGGATAAACGGGCAACAGATGACTTGGATCTGCCTCATTGAACCCGTCAATGTTGATGACCAGATCCAATTGATCCATAAAATAGGTGGCGACGAAGAACTGCTGCGGTTGTTTGAATCCGCCATTTGCGAGATTCACGATTCGGAGATTCTTCTCTCCAATTGTTGGTATCGTTGTCCGTAATGATTCGAAGTGACTGGGGTGACGGATAGAATATTCCGCGAAGCTTCCCGCAACGGAGCCGCCCAGGACACCGATAACGAAATCATCGCTCCCCCGTTCTGACAGGATTTTTTCGGAAGCTCTCGTGGTAGGCGACTCGTATCCGAAATAAGGATGTGGAGTGTAATCCTCCGTCCATGTGATCAGGTTGAGCTTGGGGTCATTCCGGTAGTGGTGAGCATAATTGGCATCCTCAAGACCTACGATGTAATACAGAACGCTTTTCGATAAGAATTCAAGGAAAAGCAATAAGACAAGGATAAGAAGAAGGTTGCGGCCAACCCGTAAATTCCGTATGCTTCCGTATATTTTCATCGAGTTTTCCTGACCAGCACCAGTATTCAACCACGGTTGAAGTTCTTTCGCGCTGACACGACCAAAAACGTGAAGAGTAGACTAGCTGGAACTGAACTGAGTGGGAGCAGGTCAATTCGCAGGCCAGCAGTAGCTACGCAAATACCTGATCAGACGTCACTCACCCGATCATTTTCGCGCGACGAGGTAGTTCACAATGTCGACAGCCATGTGTTTAGCCATCACTCGATGGGCTTCAGCATTGGCGTGGGAGTCTACCCTGGAGATTGTCAGTGAAAATTTGTCGAGCCCCTTAAACCATTGTCCCATATCCTTCACCGGCGCCCCATTTGCATGCCGAACAACATCACGAAACAACGGATTCTCCTCGTCCGGCTCCCACCGGAAGTAGAACACTATAAGCGCGATGTTGTTTGCTTCACACGTCGCAATCAGTTCGTCTAAGGCTGACATGGAATCGCTCCACCCCTGTCCACCCTGAAAAAGCTTCGAACTCTCCCCTTCCATTTGCTTGTGCAGGGCATAGTGATAGGTATGATCGGCCAATCGATAGAGCCACAGTTTCCGCGATATCTCCACCACGATCCCCGGGAGAGACAGTCCACGTAGAGAAAATCCCGTCTTTGGCTTGAAAGGCCCTTTGTTTTCTTCAATGTCATTCTCGACGTAGGTCAACATCACCAGGTCGGGCTGAAGTTCGACCCCTTCCCGTTTGAAATAAGTTAACTCCTGGACCGTGTTGTACCCACCTACACCACTGTTGATAACGCGCACTGGTCGTTGGAGGCGACTTTGCAGTAGCTGTTCGAGGCGGAAGGGAAAGATCTGGTTCTGTGGCACCCCCCATCCAAAGGTCGCCGAATCCCCAAGAGCGAGAATTCTGTATTCACCATCTGCTTTGGGAAGTATGGGCCGATCGCGTAATCCTCGCTCGTTATAGATCACGAGGACATCGCCAATTCGTTGTTCCCATGATGGTTTGTGACGATAGATCAGGTGTTCATCAGCCTGCATATTGCGCATGTAGTCGCCGACCAACTCGTAGTATGAGATTCCGTATAAATCAGCTGCGCGAACACCCACTTCTGTCAAACAGATCGCCAAGAGCAATGACACCCCGCTCATGACGAGTCCCGCTCTTGCATGGCAGAGCTTCACAAGCCAAGTAGACTTTGCCAGCGAGAGCATCGCTGCGATACTGACGAGAGAGCCAAGCAGATAGGCGTAACTCCAGCTATACCTGCCTAAAATAACCGGCGATTCCGAACGATGGGTGGCCGCGAGCAGTGCTCCCATCCACGCCAATCCAGCTACATAATTTTTGACACACCCGAAACGTGCGATCACCATTTGTTGTCCATGGGGAAAATAAGGCTTTAAACTTTCCTGCCTCAGCGGGGTTGATGTTAGCCCCGTGCCGAGACGGTTCTTAACCAGAGCAGACGGCTTCTTCGACGGTCTGTTCCACCTGACGTTTTGTCCAATGAACTCATTCGGCGTCTGGAGTCCGAGTGAGCTATGCGGGCGGCGCTGATTGTAGTCGAGCCTCCAGGCTTCAAGAATGGCCTGCGCCTCTGCAAGCGAGGAGAATTGGTGCACGTTCAAACACTCATCCTGTCACTTGCCGTTAAGGCTTTTGATAAACGTATTCTGAACCGGCTTGCCGGGTTGGACGAATTGCAGCGCCCGAGAGTCCGAGCAGAGATCATTGCGACACGGATGGTGATCGGCTTCCAGGTCTAACAGCGGAACTTTCGTGGTTTGGCATTCCTGACTAATTGCCTTGGGTATTCCTATTCCGTTCGTCCCCGTGCTTTATCGAAGTCCCTCGCGAGCAAGCAAGCGGGTGAACCGCCCCAAGCTTTGTTGTCTCAACTTGTAACTGTGCTGCGCCATTTCTCGCAGGTAGCCGATCAAGTGGTATTTAGATTTCCGAATCCACGGAACTGCTATTTCACATCCGCCGTACTTTCTCTTGTATCCACCGCCACCTCCCATATCGTAGGTCTGAACACCGTTTTTCTTACCGATCTTCATGGCACTCCAGTGAATTGCTTCATTTGGACGCAATATTTGATGCTGCCGCCAGCTTGCCCCTCCCCAGAAATACATAGCCCTGTTCATATAGGGGAAAATACCTGTGGCAATGCACCGGCCACTACGATCGCGAGCGCGAAGTAACAGAAGTTGTCCCGTGGGATGCACACGTGTAATCAGCTGCCGTACACGCTCAATGCCATAGGTCGGCACAAGGCTATGCTTCGCAAACACATCCTGGAGCTGAGCATAGTACTCATCAGCAAATCCCAGATCATGCGCTTCCTCTATAATGACCCCTTCTTTCCCAGCCTTTCGGATACAGCGGCGGCAGGCGCTCGTCATATTGGAGAAAAGTTCATCCTCGCCACGGGTCAAATCAATTTCGAATCCGCGACACACCCGATACTGAACGTCGAGCCCATCAAGATCCTTCAGAGTCAGATTCCGGTCCATCATCTCCAGATGAACACATCCTAATTCCTGAAACGCAAACATAATCAGGGCCTGGACCGCCTGGCGTCGGTCCGCTCCGGCGGAGAGAGTAAGCCCCATGTAATCCGTGCTCCATCCCGGAAACGGACTCCCAAGGATGCGGAGGCCAAATTTCCGTACAATCATACCGGTAAAGTAGCCGATCGTCCTCCCGCCCTCGCTCAGTGCTGCAACGACGGGCTCACCATGTTGAGTACATGAGAGAAAAGCCAGCCAGGCAGGCGTCTGAAAGATCGTTCCGGCCTCTTTGGTGCCGATCTTGGCCGACCAATCCTCACTTCGCACGTCCAGACGTTCAAATGTGTAAGACACGGATCCCCAGTTTCCTTGAGCAAGCAGACTGATTCAATGGTTGCTAAAATCGGACAGCGTATCTACTTGTGCAAGTATTATAGATAGCGCCAGTGCGATGGACGACACTAGATTCAATGAATTCCCTCCCGTATAAAAACATAGAATGGCGCTCCCCAAACACTCGTATGGAAATAACTTCGCCCAACCATTCGGACGAACTTGTGCTAGAGCCATCTTCTCTCAAGGCGATTCCTCTCTGCCGGAGTAATGAAATGAATGCCTCTCACTTGCAGAAAAACATCTAGAAGATTAGAACCCTGGCCGAGACATTCTCGACTGTATTCAGATCAGCATCATCGAAGATCGTGAAGGCAAACCGCTTTCCGGCTGCATACTCGATTCTTGGAATCATCATCTGTGAGAAACACTCGACTACCTTTTGTAAATTACCCCGAGATAATGGGTGTTAAGGAATCGTAGCCGACTGAAGAAGAAGCAGGCGAACCATGACCAAGGTGCAAGGAACTTCGCGAGCGGCAAGACCGGCGACACTCGCTCAAGATCAATGGAACAATCCGGAAACAAGCGTTTGATCTCGGCCTTGCGCACGCCCCGCACGTTAGGGTTCCAAGGATTATCGACAAAAAAGTCATACCAAATGATGAGGCCCGTTTTCTTCACTACGCGGAGCATTTCCCGACCCATTCGATGCCGCATCTTCTCGTCCAGGACCGAGGTGAAGACCACGGATTGAAGAACTAGATCGAAACTCTCATCTGGAAAATCAAGCTTGATTCCATTCATACGATGAAATCTCACGCCGGAGGGGCACAACTGGCCTGCACTCAACAAAGGCTCGGGCCGCAATTCGATTCCTGTTATGTTGGACGGGGAGGCGCCCCACTTGATGAATTCCCGCAGCCACTGCCCGGTTCCGCACCCCACTTCGAGGATCTGCGCACCCGTGAGTGAGTCGAGGCCGTGCTTCCGCAATCTCTTCAGAAGGAGACGCTCCCGTTCTTGCACGAGAAACAGGAAGCCGGCATCAAAACACGAGTAGTAACCGGGCGGTTTCGTCCTCTGGCAAGCCAACTCGATTCGGGCCTCTTCACGTGCGACATCAGAATGGTTGAGATCGGACAACATCTAGGCCTGTGGTTTTCTACGGGCGATGCTGGTGGTTTGGTCTTACGCGTAGTCCCACTCAGCAATACTCTTATGGCCGTCCCTAGAACAATGTATAGACAAAAGGCGCGACCGCGGAACCCTGCGTGAGCACAATCAATGTACCGAACAAGAGGAGAACGACCAAGATCGGCAATAACCAGAATTTCTTACGTTCCTTCATGAATGCCCACAGTTCCATGACAAACTCGCTCATTGTGTTCCTCCTTCGATTGAAGACAAGTCTAAAACTGGTTCTTCATGTGCACGTGGGATCTTGGAAAACGAGCTATGCGATAGGTCGGCGCCTCTTGAACCAAGACGCGGCGCATAGCATCCTTACCGAGCAGTCGCAAGAACAACCCCATGGGAGTGATCAAACCGTAAAAGATCACACCCAAGAGAATTCGCGTATTCACCCATCCCAAGGCATGGCCAACGCGCATCCATACTTTGTACACCTGCTTTAGGCTCCACGGAATCGCGACCCCCAGTCCGATTAGCCCAGCGCCTAGCACAACAGCCCACACCCGCGGGGTCTCGCTCCGGAAGACCACCGGCCACAGACCAATGACGGAAAAGATCCCGCCGACGATCAGGCCAAAGGATCGTAGTTCTTTTATTTCCGATTGAGGTTGCATGGCCAAAGACCTCCCTAATCCAGTTCGAATTCTTTCCGCCAGTCTGTATCGCTCTCGAGCGGTTTCTGTTCTGACTTCTCAAGCAGGCAATTTTCCATGACGAGCATATCCATCTCCGTCCTCATGAAACAGCGGTAGGCATCTTCCGGCCTACAGACGATTGGTTCTCCCCTCACATTAAAAGAGGTGTTCACAAGGACGGAGCACCCTGTTTTACGCTCAAACGTTTTCATCAACTGATAGTAGCGAGGATTGGTCTCCATGTGGACTGTTTGGATACGAGCCGAATAGTCCAAATGTGTAATGGCCGGGATATCAGAGCGCGGAACGTTTAACAGGTCGATGCCCCACAGTGTGGCCCTCTCGGCAGGGAGTGGGAGTCGCCGCTTCTCAAGAACGGGCGCCACGAGCAACATATAGGGACTATCCGTCTCCAGGTCAAAGTAGTCAGATACCCGTTCCCGCAGAATCGATGGCGCAAACGGTCTGAAGGATTCACGATACTTGATCTTCAGATTCATGACGGATTGCATCTTCGTATTCCTGGCATCTCCGAGAATGCTTCGACCACCGAGGGCACGCGGACCGAATTCCATTCGACCCTGGAACCACCCGATCACCTTCCCTGCCGCCAGATTATCGGCAAGGCGATCAAACAGGTCTTGGTCATTCAACCGCTTATAGGGGGCTCCACGCTTCTTGAGGAAATCCTCAACGTCCTCGTTGGAGAATGAGGGACCTAAGTAGCTGCCTTTCATCCGGTCGCCGTTTCCGTTCACGCTTCGCGGTTGCTCATCGAATTCGTGCCAAGCAGTCAGAGCCGCTCCGATGGCCCCGCCTGCGTCACCGGCGGCGGGTTGAATCCACAACGCCTTGTACGGTCCCTCGCGCAAGATGCGCCCATTGCCCACACAGTTGAGCGCCACTCCACCAGCCAAACAGAGATAGTCAACCCCGGTTTCCCGATGCAAGGTATGGCTCAGCCGTAACATCACTTCTTCGGTCACTTCTTGAATCGACCGGGCAAGGTCCATTTCCCGTTGAGTCAATTTACCTTCCGGTTTCCTTGGCGGTCCTCCAAACAACTGATCAAACTTCCTGCCGGTCATGGTCAGTCCGGTGCAGTAATTGAAGTATTCCATGTTCATGCGGAATGTGCCATCTGGTTTCAGATCAATTAAATGTTCATAGATAGCCTTCACGTATTTGGGTTCCCCATAAGGGGCAAGTCCCATCACCTTGTATTCGCCCGAATTCACTTTGAATCCCGTGTAGTAGGTAAATGCGGAATACAGCAGGCCCAGAGAATGGGGAAACGGGATTTCCCACAATGGCTTGAGCGTCCGTCCATCCCCCAACCAGGCTGATGTCGTGGCCCATTCCCCTACGCCGTCCATGCAGAGGACGGCCGCCTGTTCAAACGGAGAAGGATAGAAAGCCGATGAGGCGTGGGATTCGTGATGTTCTGAAAACAAAAACGGTGGTAGCGCCGACTTCTTGAGTCCGGGTGAGAGAGAGAGAAATTCGTTCGCCAGCAGGGTCCTAAGAAACAGCTTTTCCTTCAACCAAACAGGCATTGCTGTGGCAAAGGACTGCAATCCTTTTGGGGCAAATGCAAGATACGTTTCGATGAGCCGTTCAAATTTTATGAGCGGCTTATCGTAGAAGACGATATATTTCAGATCACTCAGCGAAATCCCGCCAGCCGAAAGACAATATCTTATGGCCTCTCGTGGGAACCCGGCGTCGTGTTTCTTCCTCGTGAACCGCTCTTCTTGGGCGGCGGCAACGATCTCGCCATCGCGAATGAGACAGGCCGCACTATCATGATAAAAAGCAGAAATTCCAAGTATATATATCATTTGTTAACCCCTCTCTAACAGTTTATCAAGTCTAATCGCCCTCGCCATCTTCAGGCTTTTCCAGGACATCCACATCATGTATCCTTCTCTCACAATTCATCACAGCTCTAGGACACACATCAATAAAAGCAGGAGGATTGATCAAGCAGTCTCTAAGAATAGATTACTGTATGAAGGAGGAGCATGTGTTCTCAAGGACTATTCTAAAAACCGCTTGTCTCACCGCATTTATTTTGGTTGAAGTAGCTTGTAATCAGGAGCATCGGTCGGTTGGTCTTGGAAGAGTGTTCCAGTCAGATCCGGAATTGAACAGGATCGTCCCTAAAGATGCAAAACTTGAAAAACTCGGGGGAGAGTTCGGTTTCCTTGAAGGTCCAGCATGGAGCCCCAATCAATTCCTTTTATTCAGCGATATGAAAAGCCATATCATTCATAAATGGAGTCCCGAAGCTGGCTTGTCGGTATTTGCAGATCGAAAGAAGGAGCAGAATAACCGATCGGGCCCCAACGGTCTGGCGTTTGATAAGGAAGGTAGATTGACAATTTGTGAGCATGGCAATCGACGCGTGACTCGTCTTGAAATAAATGGCAGCCCAACAGTCCTCGCTGAGCGCTACGGAGGAAAACGCCTTAACAGCCCGAATGATCTGGTCTATCGATCCGACGGCCTTCTCTACTTTACTGATCCGCCGTTTGGGCTGCCAGGTAAAGATGCCGATCCACAAAAGGAATTGCCCTTCAGCGGCATCTTCCTGCTTTCTGAAGGAAGGCTTGAATTGGTGAGCGACGAGTTAAGCGGCCCTAATGGTCTCGCCTTGTCCCCCGATGAGAAATACCTGTATATCGGGAGTAACAACGAACAGAAGCCAATCGTGATGAGATATGAGGTACTTCCCAGTGGCACTCTCTCAAACGGAGAGGAATTCTTCCACGCAGCGACTGCGACTAGAGCACAATGGCTTGACGGCATGAAGGTGGACAGTGAAGGTCACCTCTATGTTACTTCGTCCCGTGGCATCATTATTATTAGTCCAACCGGAAAACATCTTGGCACAATAGAAGGACCGGAAAAGCCGTTAAATCTTGCGTGGGGCGACAGTGACTGGAAAACTCTCTATATCACTGCGCACACGGGATTGTATCGCATGCATCTCAACATACCGGGGTTCCGCCACTAGAGAATCGGCCTTTCGAGTAGCCTACCCTGGAACCCTGATTGGATCATATGGTCGCTTTCTTTGATCGCAAATCGCGTAGCGGGCCGGAGGGAAATCTCAATTTCTTCCCCAAATAAAATTCATTTCGCTTCCCTGCCCCCCAACAAGCTTCATTTTTTGAAAGTCGTGGCACACGTCATTACTAGGAACACTAGAGGGTCTGCGACAGGCTTCGGCCAAGGTTCGGGCGTATTCCAGCAGTCGCTCGTCCGGGTCAAGACCAGTGATCTGACCACAGTGTGTAGCAAAGCGCGCCGTCCAAAAACCATCTCCGCCGCCTACGTCGAGAGCATGATCCGTAGAGCTTAATGCCAGCATCTGTTTCAAGGTTTTGTATTCGCGGTCTCGGTTTAAGGTGAGCAGGCTCCTGCTTATGCGGTCAATGCGCGTAAGCAACTTCATCTGTACGGTCCTCTTCAAAAAACCGGCGGACAAGCCAAGAACCCTGACTCAACCGGGCCTCGAAGTTCCGGTCGCAACGGGCTTGCTCTGATCACCAACCCTAGTTCCCTCATCCGCGGGTGACGGGAATCCCTCGAGTTGCCGGAGCCAGTTACACACGATGGTCTTCCACGAGAATTCCCGCTCCACCAGCTTAAGACCCGCCTTCGAGAACGCGTCCCGTCTTTCCGGCGAATCGACCAAACTTAGCACTGCGTCGGCCAGGGAGGCCGGATTCTCAGGCAAGACCACGATGCCGCAGCCGTTGGTCCGAATGATTTCCGCCGATTCCCCGACCCCCGCGTAAATGACTGGCACGCCGCAGGCCAAAGGTGGAAATGTCTTCGCCAGGCGCATCTTCTGCGCGGCCGGGATATCGCGCAAAACAGCTATGAAACCGTACGAAATCGACATCAAGAAGGAGAATTCTTCGAACGGCGAATCCTTAAAGAGTACGTTGGCGATGCCTTCGGATGTCGTCCGATCGATTAGCCGTTGTCTCTGCGGCCCTCTCCCCACCATGAGAAAAATGATATCTGAGCGGTGCTTCAGCCGTTTCGCCGTGTCCAAGATGACGTCGAGACCCTGGTAATCAGCGTGGGTTCCGGCATAGGTCAGAACTTTCTTACCTGCTACACCCATCTCCTTCGCGTGGCGTTCACTGTATGGCAGGGGACGAAGATGCTCCAAGTCTACGCCATTGGGTAGAAAGCTCATCCGTGTTCTGGGTACGCCCCGGGCGTTGACGAAATGCTCGATGAAAGCATGAGTGACCGTGGCTACGCTGTACGCCTGCCTCATGAGGTATGTCTCGAGCGACGTCGCCAACCTCACGAACGAACCACCGATCCAGGCCCGCTCACCCGCAATTTCCACCTGTAAATCTGGAGTGTTGTAGATATAGGGCACCTTGAAAAGCCATCGAGCCAAAAGCCCATAAAGCGCGAGCGTGATCGGCTGCGCCTCGATGAATAGAATCTGTTTATGCCGGGCCAGCCCCAGGTAGAAGAGCGTGTGAAACGTGAAACTCAGATAGTTCAACATGCGCTTGGAGGGGCTTTTCCCGCCCGCCGGATACAACCAGATTCGCTTGACCCGAATGCCGTCCACTTCGTCATTCAGGCTGAGCTTGCCCCGATATCCTTCATGAAATACGCCTTCGGGATAATTGGGCATACCCGTCAAGACGGTCACCCGGCGTCCAAGGCGCGTCAACTCTTTCACCAATGCTCTGAGACGGATCGGAGCCGCACCAGGCTCTGGATGGTAATACTGCGTGACGATGAGCCAGTCTCGAAACTCCGCACTTTCTTTCATCTGGATGTGCCCTGAGTCAGGCGAGCGCGATGTAGTTGTCCCCATTCTTGAACCTTCCCATGATTCTCACAAAGTCATACACAATTTGCTCTCTGCTCACTCGGGAAGGGATCTCCTTGAACTCTTCGTCACGATTCACGATGACCATGACTTCGCAGTCCTTGAGCAGAATATCCAACGAAGTCGCCATCAGCGATGCGATATGCGGGATGGTCCGGTTGATATATTCCTTATTGGCGTCTATCAGCCGTGCCATCGCAACATGCCGGTCATAGAGCTTGATCTCAAATCCCTTCCCGATAAGTTGCTCGATCACCTCAACGATCGGGCTTTCTCGCAGATCATCGGTTCCGGCCTTGAAACTAAAACCTGCGAAACCGATCCGTTTCTTTCCAAGCGCCAAGATCTCCCTGATCGTTTGTTCGATGAGCTTGCGATTGCTTTCCATCAAGGAGGCCAGCAGAGGGACGTCTAGGTCGAGTGTTTTGGCCAAATAATTGATAGCCCGCAGATCCTTGGGCAGGCAAGATCCACCGAAGGCGAACCTGGGTGTCAAATAGGCTCTCGAAATATTAAGCTTCGTGTCCTGCGCAAACATGTCCATCACTTCGTGACTATCGATATCCAAATGCCGGCATACCTGGCCTATCTCGTTTGCGAAAGTCACCTTGAGCGCGTGAAAGGCATTGTCCACATAACTTAACCATTTCCGCCACATGGATCGAAGTTTGAATCATGGGGCCAGGGAAGCCGGAATACATGCCGAAGACCAGATCGGCAATTTCTTTCCTATCTGTACCAACTACGGTCTTGGGAGGATTAAAACAATCATGGACCGAAGTGGATTCGCGGAGGAATTCAGGATTGAAGCAAACATGAAATCCCTCGCCTTCCTTCTTGCCCGACACTTCCTCAAGCAACGGGATGATCTTCGACTTGAGTAGTCCTGGCAGCATTGTGCTGCGGTAGACAAGGACATGAGTGGAAGGCTTTTCTCGTAAGACCTCAGCGATCTGCCGGGAAACGGTCAGAAGATACTTGTCATCCAGCGACCCGTTAGCCTTGCTGGGCGTGCCCACGCAGATCAGAGATATCTCTGTGTCCAGAATTGCTTCGCGATTGCTGTTGGTGGTCTTCAACAGGCCTCGATCCCTCGCCTTGCGGAACAGCTCGGGAAGGTCTTTCTCGATAATGGGGGGCCAGCCCTTGGCGGATCAAGTCAGTCTTCACGGCGTTGGCGTCGATGCCGATCACGCGATAACCCTTGGCGGCCAGACAGGCGGCGGTGACCGCTCCAACATAACCTAGGCCGAAGATGCTGATGTTTGGCCTTTCAAGTTCAAGTCGATCCTCTCGCAAAACATTGTCGCCGGTTTTGTCGTCCATCAATTTCCTCCTCCCGTGGATCACTACTTTCACTCAAAGAGACCGAGAAGAAGGGATACCCGCTTGCGCGCGCAGGGATCGAGATGCAAGAATATTAGGCCCTGCTGTAAGCGAAACGGCCTGAAGGGGGGGTTGATGTCCACCCGTTCTGTGATGAATACTAATACATACACTTCTGAACGATCTCACACGAATACCGAAGCCATATACCAAGATAATCAAGAGCTTGTGCGACTTACTAATGGCATGCATTGTGCTGCTCCCAAGATAGGAGAACGGCTAGTCGATTAACATGTATAATCTCCACAATATTCAACCTTTTGAGGTGCTGTTTATGGCGAAGATTTTAAGAGGGCTCAAACATCTTGTTCAGTGCCCACTCTTTGCATCGTTCTTCCTTCTCGGAACCGTCTCGGCTCACGCCGCAACATACTATGTTGCAACCACGGGAAGTGACTCAAACCTAGGTACGCTCAACCAACCGTTTCGAACTGTTACAAAGGGAGTGAGCGCCCTCAAGCCAGGCGACACGACATTCGTTCGAGCAGGGACCTATGCCGAAGGCTTCAACACCAACTTTTTCGACTTCCCGAGCGGGACCTCCTGGACCAGTGCAGTGACCCTAGCCGCCTATCCTGGGGAGAGCGTGACGCTGCGTCCTAATGGCGGGGGATCCGTCTTCAACTTTGCCAAGGAGCCCGACAAGTACATCATCATCGACGGCTTGATTATTGACGCCATCAACACGACGATGGATTACGCGGTCAGCATCAACCAGGGCTCCCATCACATCCGCTTTCAAGACTGCGAAATAAAGAATGCCTATGGCGGTGGCGTCGGGATCTGGTGGGGCAACAACAACAAACTGTCCTCGGACTTCAATGAGTTCATTAATTGCGAGATCCATCACAATGGCCGAGGGGGTGGAGCAGGCTTTCCGGATCAAGCGCCAGGAATTGGGATAGGACACGGCCTCTATATCACCACCCAGAACAATTTGTTCAAGGGTAATCGCGTTCACGACAACGGTGGATATGGATTTCACCTCTACAATGGAGATTTCCCGACCATGTACACGGCCAACAACGTGATCAAAGACAACATCGTCTATCGGAACGGGTTTAATACGACACGCTACGGCCAGGTTTCAGGTGGCGGAATCATCTTGGCTTCAGGTAACAATAATATCGCCTATAATAATCTCGTGTACGACCATCCTGTGAATGGAATTGACGCGTACGGAAGCCAGGCGTACAGTGGCACTCGTGTCTACAATAACACGGTGTACAACAATGGCGGTGTTGATATTCAGACCATCACTTTTTCAGGTGGTGGGTCAGGGGAGATCAGAAACAACATTGCTTATCCAAAGGGGATCTCAAATTCTATAGCTGGGTATATGATGTCCAATAATCTCACCACAGATCCGAAGTTTGTCGACGCCACTGCCAATGACTTTCGCCTGCTTTCTATCTCGCCCGCGATTGACAAAGGAGCGACGCTCACCCCAGTCAAAACGGATATCGCTGGTGTTCCTCGTCCGCAGGGAGCCTCGCACGATATCGGCGCACATGAATTCAGCACAAAGCAAGACACTACACCACCCGGTCGGCCGACAAACCTCACTGTCCGCTAAATATCCAGTGAGGCTAGAACTGTTTGCTAGAAGGAAGGCAAGGAAAGTGGGTTCGATCATGGAACAGCATTCTTCAGACATTCCCGTTCTTCCTTAGAAAGATTGCAGATCACAGCTTGAAACTTCCCATTTGGTCCACGAGGAACTTCAGCTATTGGTTCCATCACTACTTTCACTCTTCCCATTCTTGCCTGCAGTCTTTGGGTGATCACACTTTCATGATCCGGCCTAAACTCCGGAGTTGGCACATAGCGCACTCTCACGCAGTCGAGCGCTTCTTGTAATATCTGGGCCTCATGTACGGGAAGATCACCCTTGAATAACGGATCAAGCCGCCCGATTCGCCTGCCGTCCCTCGTATAGAGAATGTCGTCTACCCGTCCATCCACCGATTCAATGACCGGTAAGGTACGTCCACATCGGCATGGTTCATGCCCGAGCGACAGAGTGCCACGATCGCCAGTACGGTAACGAATTAGCGGCATATCGGCATTGAGAAGGCCGGTACACACAAGCTCGCCGGAGGCACCATCTGGCATGGAATCATTATTCTCCATGACTTCCGCCCACCCAGCTTCAGGCCACAGGTGCAACCGCCCGGCAGTACACTCGCTAGCCCCAGTAACAATTTCTGCCATTCCATAGGTTTCACGAACCGGGCAGTTGAAAGCTTGGGCAATAGCGGCCCGCTGATAGTCGTAGACAGGTTCGGCACTTGTTATGGCAACGGCCATGCCGATGTCCCGCCTTCCTGAGTCGACTACCGCCTGAGCCAATGCGTAGAGTGATGACGTGTACCCGTAGAGGTAAGTAACGCAATAACGAGACATCGCGTCTAGATAAGACCCCATGAGATGAGGGGCTAGATGATAGGAAGACATGTACAACTGATTCAGACTCTTGTTCCATACCCAAAAAGGCGGCTGTCGCTGTCTCACGGGAGTTACTATTTGGCCGCCGACCATTGCCCAGCAGTTGTGGCGGGAAATGCCATTCCAGTAACGAATCCGAGCCTCACTCAACGCATACCATTTGCGTACCGTTCCTATACTCCACCACACACTCAGTGATTTGCCGGTAGTTCCGCTGGTATCTTCGCGGAACATCAGCCGCACGTTACAGTCATCGGCCACGAACGTACTTGGATTGTCCTTAACACTGTTCTTTTCAAGTATTGGCCAATTTTGCAAATCCTGCCAGGAAGCACGGTCCCCCCGGCGACGGCGCGCAGCCCATTGCTCGCGATAATATGGCACCTGTGTGGCTGCACGGTGAAGCACATATGCAAGACGCTCTTCTTGCCAGGCTCTCCACTGCTTAGGTCCCCAGCTCTCACGACCGAGAGCTTCTTCCACGAGACGCTCGGTCTCGGGGCCGTATCGCCAGAATCGAAGGTATAGCCCACGAAGGCTGGCCGCTACCGAGCGCATGGGCGTGGGCAAATGATTGTACAGTTTCACCAAAGTTTCATTCATGGAGAATACCTTCTTGCGACGACACAGCTTCAAGTGGCCGCTTCGTTGAACGAAGAATATTTGCCAAACGCCGGCCATTGCGCCAAAGATCGAACTGTTCTTCCGCGTATTTGCGTGCTGCGTCGGCATATGTTCGTCGCATCGCAGCGTTAGCCAACAGTGTCTTTATGGCATCGGCGAGTGCCTCCACATTATTTGGAGGCACGAGCATCCCGCATCTGCCGCCATCTAACAACTCTGGAACACCTGCTACATTCGACGCAACAACCGGCGTACCAAGCGCCATAGATTCTTTAATCACAGTCGGCACAGCATCGCCGAGCCCTACAGAAGGATGGACTAATATAGTTGTCTGCTTCATAATATTTCTGACTTGGTCAGGCGGGAGCCATCCCCGAAATCTTAGCCTGTCTGTGATCCCCAACTTGCTGGCTAAGGCTTCCAAGGAGTCTCTCTCTTTCCCGTCACCTATCAATTCAACTTCAATGTTGATACCTCTGGACCTCAACTCGCGTGTTGCACGCAGGAGATAATCAAAACCCTTAGCCTTTTCTAACGATCCCACCCCTAACACCTTCTGTACCTCTCGGCACTCTGGCTCATATGGAAACTCAGCGAAGTCCAGACCAATATGGTGCAAGTGTATCTTATCGGCTATTGAACGAAAGATATCTGGATAGCGCTCACGTATGAAAATTCTATTAAACTCACAAACGACGATGATGTTGTTTGCATACAGAAGCTTCTGTCGCAAAAACACCTGCTTTCTGTAAAGGTCCGTTCCTGCATGGAGAAACATCGAAAACGGTACGGGTCGATCTATCAAACGATTAAAACAATAAGCACTGGTTGCGGCATAGTTTCCCCAGTAGGCGAGAACGTGATCAAAGTTATCAGGAAATTGACTAGCCCAAGCCAACCCTTTTCCAAGCACATACGTACTCTTTGCAAGAGGTTCGACGCCGAATCTTGCTGCTGCGGCACTGATGCCAGCTGTATCTCGCAAAAAGATCCCGTATTTCTCTGAGGGTATCAGCTTCACGGATCGAAGGACCTGATCAAAGCTGATGTGATGAACCTTAGTTCTCGGAAGGATGTCCTCTCCGAGACAATCCGGCACGTAGCGCCAAAGTGCTGGTTCAAGGGGATAAATAGGGAAAATATCTAGATCAAACCCAGCCTCTAACAGAGCTCTAACATCACGTGCAAAGAAGGTATTCACACGGCCTGGGAATTGGCTTGTGAAAACAGCCAGTCGCATTTTTGCAGAGCAGTCCTTGTTGAATTAATGTGTATGTGAGCGCGTTGGGGACGCTCGGCCCATGCCTACCAGGTTAAACCAAACCCACTAACTGATACCCATGACCCGCTTCAGCACCTGCTGGGCCAGGTCTCGCCCAAGCAATCGCTTCGCCCAATGCGCCTTGATGGCGTTTCCGCCGACCACGACACATAATGGGGGACGATCGGACTGTATTGACTTAACGATGGCATGGGCAACCACAGCCGGTGGAATTCCGAACCGGCTATTGGTCTGTGTCACAATCTTCATATAGAGATCATCAATGTACGGATTTCCCACTGGCTTATAGTCGTTCCCTGTCTCATTAAAACCGGTGTTTACGTTGCCAGGCTGGATGATCACACAACGGATATTCTTATAGCTCAGCTCGATGTTCATCGACTCAAGAAACAGCTCCAGTCCCGCCTTCGACGCGGAATAGACCGACTCCATCGGAATCCCCACACATGCCGATACCGAGCTCACTGTAATGATGCGCCCACCTTCTCGAATGAACGGAATCACGTCGCGGATGAAACGGATCTGTGAGTTGAGGTTCACTTCGAGAACACGATCGATGACCTCGTCCGGGAGATACTCGACGGGGTAGGTGCTGTGAACACCGGCGGTCACAACAACCGAGTCGAGGAAGCTCACCTTGCTCTTCACCCACTCGAGAGCACGCCGCACCTCATCTCGGTTCGTCAAATCCATGCGAAAGGTCTTGCCTTTGCCGCCCCATTCCGTCCGGCATATGCCAAGCGCACATTCGTCTCGGTCGACGACCAGTAGCTCGTCGCCATGAGCTATCAGCAGTTCGGCCGTAATCCGACCGATGCCGCGGGCCCCACCAACGATCAGTACATTCTTTCCTGGACGGCTCATAGCCCCTTGCTCCTCATCTCAAGAGGGAAGATTACGTTGCGAGAATGATTCGCGCACGTGCCTTGTTCCTCTTCCCGCGATCTGCTTCACCAGCCACAGCACGCCCTGCTTGAGTGGGGAACGGTGAGGAGAACTTTGTTTGCCTGCACCTTCCTCCGAGTTCTTCAGAAACCAGTCGTAACTCTCCTTGAGCATGCTCAAATTTGAGTAGCGCGGCTTCCAGCCCAACTCGAGCAGCGGTTGCACGTCGAAATAACATGGCTTGTGATAGGTCAAGTAATGCCAGGGGACTAGAGGAGAGAGCCTCATCCAGTAGAGCGCCCGGAGCGCGTTAATGGCGAGGATCGGCGGTAAACCTTTCACCCCTGACGTGCTGCCCGCAAAGTCGATCAAGGCCTCAAGATCACCGCGGAGCGTCCCGAACCGGTCCGTGCCTACGTTGTAAGTGCCCGGCTTGCGGGCATCCAGGGCCAACATATAGAAGTCCATGAGATCAGCCGCGTGGATGAACTGGAATTTAATATTACCGTCTCCGATCACATAGACGTTTCGGTTATCCCTGATCCATTCGAAGAGGATTTGAAAGATGCCGAGCCGCCCAGCGCCCAGTGTCGCCCGTGGGCGAATCGTGATCAAGGAAATCTTATGCCGTCCGCAGATCTCGTCCACAACGTGCTCGCCGGCGAGCTTCGACCGCCCATATGGCTCAACAGGTACCGTCGGAGTGCGATTTGTGATCGGCCCTTCAGTCGGGGGGATACCGAACACGGCGGTCGAGCTCGTGTGAACGAACCATTTGACACCGGCCTTGGCCGCCTCCTCTGCAACAATGCGCGATCCCTCGACGTTCACTTCCCAATACTTTTTCCCCGCGTCCGTCTGCGCGACAAGCGCGGCGTTGTGATGAACGACATCCACACCGCGCATGGCGCGCGCGACCCCATCGCGATTCAGAACGCTGCATTCGATATACTGAATATCGGCGGGACGGGAAGGATCTTCCCACACGTCAAGAACCCGGACCTCGTCACCTCGCGCTCCAAGGAGGCGCGCGACCAGGTTACCGACAAACCCGGAACCGCCTGTAATAAGGTGCCTCATCGAAGTTTCCTCTCTATGCAGACGCGGAGAATTCACCGTCTGGGTGATTGCTATACCGCTTAACCTCTTTGGGTACGCGGGAACGGTATGTCTCCAAAAACCGAAGGGCGTTGCGATGCGCAATCGCCATGACCGACCCTTGGGGATTGACCACGGTTGGCCCAGGCAAGAGCGAGGAATCGCTCACGTAGAGCCCGTCAACTCCATGGACCTTGCCGAAGGAATCGGTCACCGCCTTGGACGCATTTTGGCCCATTGGGCAGGTAGAAAAGAGATGCAACGTTGAAAAGCTCGCCCCGTTCGCGGCCAGCCCCCCTGGGATGCGATTCAAGTCGGCCGGCGAACACATGACCGTGGCACCAGCGATCAAAGGATATAACGCCACAGCGCCTGCAGCAAGCAGGCATTCTCCGAGCTTCTGCAGTCCCTCACCAAGATCTCTCATGCCAGCGGAGTCGACCTGCATCCGGACGAGCACGTCCTCGAACCCTGGCACCGTCCTCACAACCCCACGCCCACCGGTCGTTTGAACGTAGTAGATCGCCATATGGCGCCAGTTCCGATCCACTTCCTCCAGAAGCTCGGGATGAGCGACTAACGAGAGTGCTAGTAGGGGTCGCGAGCTCATTGAGCAGCCCAGGCTAAAACGTGGATGGAACTCCTTGACCTGGTGGACCGGATCAAGCTGTCCTGGCAGGTTGACCTCCTCGGAAAAAACGGCAACGACTTTAAGCATTGGATGGAATCGGAGAGTGTCGCCAACGTTGCGGGTGATTCCGGACCGCCGGAGAAGCGCCGGAGTTTGGGTGGCTCCGCAGGCCACGATTACCGTATCCGCTACAACGTCAAGCACGCGCGCTGACCGTCCGCCGCTGCCAGAGAGGGCCCTGACTTGCCAACGCCCTGCGCGCCGAGAAACATGCAGGACCCGCGTATCGGGTAAAAGGCGTCCTCCCGCGTTGAGAAACCGGGGCACGAATGTCTCGGTCATCGATTGCTTGCGGGCAATCGGGTGGCCTGTCTCGGAGTCATTGGAATAGCTTACGAGACGTGGCACCTCCTCAGCTTTCCACCCGAGGCGTACCGCCCCCTCATAGAGTCTTAACGACTGAGGTGGTGCCATTCCCGGCAGATACGATATTCGGGCGATCCGCTCACACGCCTCGTGATGGAATTTCATTTCAGCATCGGTCAGCCCGTCGATCGCAAACTCCCGGCGCCATGCGTCGAGGACCTCGGGGGGGGTACGATGATAGAGACCGCGGTTGACTTCGCTGCCGCCCCCCACACAGCGGCCTTCGACATAGGCGATCTTGTCGGTGCCCATGCCGACCGTAATGCCGCCGTTCCGATACTTTTGGACAATCTCATCGCGCGAGAAATGCGGCGCGGAGTCTAGAGCAAGAAGCGGGCCTTCCTCGACGAGGAGAACGTCGAGACCGGCTTCGGCGAGAAGGGCAGCGGTAACGGCACCCCCGGGACCTGTGCCGATGATCACTACCTCTGTCCGCAACTCATCCGTCTTGGGTATTACGACGCGCGGAGCGAGATGAGTGGACGACATTCTAGCGTTGGGGATCGTCGGGGGATAACGCGCAGAGTACAAGGCGAAAATCGCGAATGTCTCGTAGAAGTTGATGAAATCTGAAAGAAATGCAAGTCTGGAGTCTCTCCAAGCGCGGACTTGCTGAGCACGCTGCTCGGGATACAATCTGTGGAAAAGGCGGCCCTTGAGCACCAGAGGCCACGCCCCAAAGAGCAGCACCAGGCACTTGAAGGGATAGGACATATAGTCCGGCATCCGTCTGATCTGATCAAGTATGAAGCGCACCACGCCATCACGGAAAGAGGATTCGTCGCCAAGCCCTCGGCACCGGTCGAGGATAATCGATTCAATGAGGGCGACAACCACTCGATCTAGACCTGACGGTATGAAACGCAGCTGCGATAGACATCCAGTAGGAACAAGATGATCCGAACAACTCATTTCTACCTCAGAGTGATCATCGAGTGACATTACATACTCCTTGTCAACTCCGCCTCACTGCCCTGGCTCGTCCCAGGTCACCGGTCTTGTGGTCACATTCATCGCGTAGAGCCAATCTTCCATAACGAGGCCTCTTCGATGTTGAACAAGTCATGGAGTTCAGGGATATGCGTGAACATGAGGAGCACGAAGATCACCATGCTGGCTGCGAGGAACCCCATGAAGGTGGTCTCACGGTAGAGGTGTTCTGGATGCTGAACGGGGCTATTCGGACGAAGACCGATCTTGAAATAGAATGTGATGACACCTGCAGCGAGGGGAACAAAGAGAATGAGTTCCATGTGGTATCGCACAAGAAAGATACCGCCGAAGAATGAGCACGCCGCGGCATAGAACAAGACACTGAGGAGGAGACGCTCTTCGGTATAGTAGGCGAACGATCCTCGGTAAGCGGCAGCCGCACGCGGATCGCCGATGTGCCGATATTCCGCATACCGTTTCACTGCCATAAAAAAAGCGCCTATCATCCAATAGGCCAGGAGAAGCGAGGCCGGTGGGAAGTGGGAGGAAATCAGGGCGAACCATCCGAGCATGAGCCGAATCGGGTTATTGATCGATTCCGACAAGACGTCGAGATACGGCCATTCTTTGGTGCGAACCGGTGGAACGTTGTAAACCACGCCCATGGTCCACAAGAAAGCCGCGGAAACCGCAAACGGGATGTTCACCTGCACTCCAACCCAGATCCCAAGGCTTCCCAGCGCCAACCATTCCGCATAGCCAATCCATGGGCGAATCAATCCTGACGGGACCGGCCGTCGCTGTTTCTCGGGGTGCATGCGGTCAGTCGGCCCGTCCAGCAACTCGTTCAGTACGTAATTGCTTGATGCGACCAGGCACGTCGCAAACAAAGCCACGACCAATCGCGGGACGCTTGACCAGGTTAGGACTTCCGGTTGCACGAAGTAAGCGAAAATCACGCCGAGAACCATAAAGACGTTCTTGAACCAATGGTCTACCCGCGCGATTTGAATGTAAGGCCAGATCTCAGCGAGGGGCTTAGACAGAGTGATCGCTTGCATCAATGAGCCTCCTTTGCTCTCGCATGCTAGGATGTCCAGACCCTATGAAGGATTCCCGATTGTCTTGCTAACCTGCAGCTCCTTGCCGTTCCATTAATCAGCACTCCCTCGTCAGCTAACCGGAGGAGGGGAATGTCCGAATGATGATCCGCATAGGCAATCACTGGATACCCGCGGTATTGTTCTTTCAGTGATTGCAGACATCGCACCTTCTCGACTCCATACCGGTTGGGACCGGAGAGTCTCCCTGACAACTTGTTTCTCTGCCATTCGACCCTGCTGCAGATCACATGATGAAATCCAAGACGACTTCCCACATGATCGACATAGAGGTCGAGACCGGCGGTTAGTAGGACCAGGATGTCTCCTCGCTTGTGGTGCCGATCCAAGGTCATGAGCCCTTCTTGCACGAACCCACCGGCGAATAATTCATCGAGAAAGGTCTGGGTCCATCGGAGTAAGGCAGGACGCTCGAGTCCGCCCAAGCATGCGCGGAGGAATTTCTGCTTAAGCACGGTGTTGCTGATACGGCCAAGATAGAACTGCAACACAAACCACGGCAAGTGGAGGGTGCGCAGAAATCGCCATGGATGTCGGACCAGGTATCCGAAGAGATAGTGGACATAGGTGTCACGTCGAGTGAGAGTCCCATCAAGATCGAAAACGACCAAAGACCGCATATCAACGCATAAGTTTTCCCGTGAATGATTAGCCGCTCTGGAAAGTGGCAGCGTTGCGCTTCTCTTCCCCCGGGTTGAGGTCCAGTCACTTACGTGGCTTTCTGTCCAGGGGGAAAGCCTTTTGCTTGTCGCCCAGGAGATTCGTTACCAAATCGCGGAAGTTGAGAAGACTTGGCTTGAGTGGGACATGACTGGGCGGAAAAGTCATTCCAGAAGCAAACGGCCCGCCAGACACGGAAGTAAAGTTGAGGTGCAGGCAGCAATGTAGGCCGGCAGCAGCACAACAATGCGTTTACCGTACAGCATAGGCCGCCTCCACGTCTCCTCTTTTCACTTGAACTGATGGCGCAGTAGAAGACCCCGTTTGGCTAGGGCTCAGCTTCGTTGTTACGGCGTTTAACCCCAATCGGGCGAGCATCGCGAAACAGACCAACCTCACTAGAATACTGGCAGTCAAGAAATATGTCAGGAATCGTTCCCTGAGTGACTGATCCAGCACACCATCGAGTAGCACGCGAGGCTTATCCAGATACACCCACATCGCATCACCGGACACACAAAAACCAGAAATAAGCAACAGCAACCAGACGGTGCTCCGTCGGCGCAATGTAGGACAAGTCACGATTAGACTAGCCGGAAGCATCAACATCGGGATGTAGTAGCTCGGACTATAGAAACTGAACATAAACAACAAAGACATTGTGAATGTGGTCATGCCCAGAGCCGCGTGAAATGAAAAAGTGGCGAGACCAATCCGTAGATTTCTTAGCCAGCGTACCAAACTCAGGAGAAAGAGCGTACTGAAACAAAGGGCAGGAAGGAGATTACCTGGAAACATTGAGTAGAAACTGCGTGGGTCACCGAATAACGTTAGAAGGTACCAGATATTTCCTTCACCCATATAATTATGACCAAACCGAAATGGGAACAATATATCTCCCGTGACAAGATGAAAGATCACATAAGTCATTACCACCGGGATGGCTCCCAACAGCAATTTCACAATTCGAGGCCTACCTATAGCCAGAAGGGCTGGCCAGTCTAAAACCGCGAGAAGTTTCGACCCCGCCATGCCATAAAGTCCCACAGCATAACCTATTAAAAAACGACCCCTCAGCAGACAATACAGAGCCCCCATGGAGTATGCTGTTTGTACGACGCTATGGTAGCCTTGAAATACGGTCCAATACAGCGTCGCCGGATTAAGCAAGTAGACAGCGAGCGCTTCTCTCACCCACGAATCCGTAATCTCGCCCCGGCTTTTCAATAAGGACACGGATTTAAGAAACAACATTAAAGCTATTGCTTCGGCGAGGATTGCGAATAGTGAAATGCCTGCTAGGCTACCTCCTAGCAGCTGATAAAACGGCAGCATGCTAGGCATCAATAACGGGCCATACGGATAAAAAAAATCTCGTATCGGAGTATCACCAGCCAGAAAGTGCTCCAGCATGGGCATATAGAAGAGTATCGGATCAGAAGTCGTCACATAACGCTGCATGTACGCTGCAAAAACGATCCATAATCCAAAACGGCTGACTATATAGGTGATAACCAAAAACCTCTCTTCTCGCCCTTCCCCGCCATTTCGACTGCTAACATACCGCCAAAATGCATAGGCCAACACGGAGACCACTAGCGGACCTAAGCCGCGTGCCAGTATGGTGAACGTTGGGATATCTAGAACCATGAGTTGACCAGACGTTCGTGTCGTTACAGGCGCCACTCTGTCATGCAAGAACCCGGTAATTTCTACACATCAAAATCCTCTTCACCCCTGTCTAAACCGCATTTCGCTCAAGTACAAATCGGCTTTTACAGCACCCCAAGGGAGAACGGACAAGCAGTAAGGCGTCCGTGAACCCCAGACCATGGCTTCACAGCTGTGGTACGGGATGAATGGCCATCACGGGATGAAGAATTCGACTCGCTAGCCAGTAGATAATAAGGACGCTAATTGAAATGACAGGTCACAAAGAGGTCCTCTGCTCTACTTAAGAACTGTCTCGGAACGGGGCCAACGTCAGATTGCTAGCGACTCAATCTGACGAGATGGCGCCAGCGATTAAATAGGCGAGCTTACTATGTCCTATCGCGTTCAGATGGTCGTCTAGCCTGTAAAAATCGGAGGTCTCCCACACCGGCTCAAGTACACGCATACGACCTTCCGTTAGGCGCCTTAGATCTTCAGTAAATGAAGTCGCCCTGCCTGAACTCGCCACTTCGCACACCACCACCCTGGCTTGGGCCAGTTCCTTGAAGTGATCGATTACGGCGAGAAATGCCTCTGCAGGATTCTGACCATCGGAATCACTGAACAATATTTCACTGAGCTTGCCCCTGATTATCTCAGTGAGCTTGCTACTGATGGAGAACGCGATCGATCTCGTAACTTGCAGGATCTCATATTCCTGAGGGGGGTGTGCAAGTAGACCAAGGTCAGATTGAGAACGACGGGGTAAGCTCCCTGACTTAAGAAAGGCGAAGTTTTCTCCCAAGTCATTTGGATGATATTGAATGACCACGATGTCGCCTTGTTGGAGATCAAACTCTTTTTGCAGCCTCAAAAGCTCTCTGGCCGTCCCATAACTCGAAACACCCAGATTAAATACCTCGAAGCCGTATTCTGCAGCCAGCACGCTTGCAAACGTCTCCTCATCCTGAACACCCCAACCCATCGCTTGAGAGTCGCCGAGCACAATAATACGGCCACGGTTAGGCCTATCGTCGTCCCGTAGTATGGTGGAGGAGGTTTGCCTGAACCCTTTGCTATCAAATGTGAGAACGGTCGAGAATTCTATGGTATTGAACTCGCACTTCCCTGGTCGTGGCTTGTAAAAAAGGACTTCGTCGAATACGATGCAGTGACTCTGCGCCTGCCAGTGTGGTCGTTGCCTGAAGTAAACAGCCCTCGCCAGTTTTTGAAAGGGCACGACCGTCCTGGCATACGCCTCAGCATCCTCGCTGATACGGATTACGAAGGCTGCGGTGGCGATCAAAAGCACCATTGCACATGCGATCACTGCAGGAAAGAGGATCACGAACCAAAAGACTACTTTTTTCACCATACGGGTTCTACCCCATTTTCACGGACGGCCGCTTTACGAGTTGTTGCTGCGCTTACAGCCTCCGTCACTGCCGTGGATTTCGTTAGGTGCTTCGCTGAGATATGTCGCGAGATTAGGATCTGGCAACCAGGCTTTAGTCTTTCCAGCCAGTGGCCTTGTAGACTGCCTACGTTTCCGAGAGAAGGCTTAACAGGTCAAACTCTTGATCTGCCTCGGCGTGGGGATGAGGATGGCAATCTATCCATGCTATGGCATTCTTCGCACCTAGTTACACCGGAATGCCATTCCCTTATACACAATTTCGAGAGATTGTCACCTGGGCAGGCAAACAAATTTCCTCGCCTCTCAATGTGAGATACCCAACCAATAGCAAGATGGATCATGCAGCGGTTCTTTTCGCTAACCGCTTTACCACGCCAGACAGCCAGCGCACTATCATCCCCATATGTTCTGGACGCGCCTTTCGCAAAGATTCCCACAAATACGCCCAGTTGCCACATTGAAGATGAAACCAAATAGCCTTGAAGATGGCCACAGTATTTCGTTCAGCCCGCTGCCGTCTAAAGGGTGCGACAAAGTCCCCTTCTAGATCACGGCTGATTCGGACTAGCCGACTTAGAATTTCAATTCCTCGCATTCCACTCGCCCAGCGTACAAAGCACTTATCATCAATCCAAATTGGAAGAGCAGACACTTGAGCAACTCCATTCTGGTCTAGGACGAAATAGAAAACCGCCCCTTCATTCTGCTCACGTACCATCATTGGGATAGTCACGTTGCCTTCCTGCCAGTCAAACAAAAAGTTGCCAAGGTTGTAGCAGCACGCTGCTCTATCAGAAGTGACCTGAATGCCCTGGACCACATGCGCATGGTGCATCAAGATCAAACTCGCCCCCGCAGACAGGAGTCTTTCAGCCATTGCTTTGTGCTCAGGATGCGGATAATCCATATACATTAATCCGATGTGAATAGACACGATTAACAGGTCCACATCAGGTCGATTACACTCGATAGCCCTGAACAATTTTTGCTCGTTGAATTCCCAGTAGCTTGGCCCTGAATTGCTTTGAACCACCAGTGTGCGACCACAGCCCAACCAGCCAATACGAAGCCCATTCATATCCGTCCGCACCAACGCCTGAGCCGCAGAAGGATTATCACCAACACCGAGAGGAACCAAATCTGCCTTCCTTACCGCATCAAGGGTTGCAGTTAAGCCAACCTGGCCATAATCGTAGACATGATTATTGGCCAAGTGGACCAAATTAAACCCGCTTTTCTTAAGCATGGCTGCCCCCGTTACAGGGGCTGAGAACAATTGTCCACAAGCAAGTTCTCCGGTTAGCGGTGTCTCTAGATTGCCAAAGGTAATATCAGTCTTTTGCAACAGCGGGGCAACTTCGGCAAGGATTCCATCAGAAGCCGCAGGCAGTCCTATGGTATTCCTGATACGACCAGAAAGCCCAATGTCCCCGACAGCACAAAGGTGCACCGTAGGTCCCACCGTGGTAAAATCAGTTATGAGTAGTGCAGAGAGGTTGTCTGGCACAAGCTCTGTTATGGATCGAGCGTTAACTAATGCCATTTTCATGGGACTTTGACTCTTCATCTCAGTCCTTTTGCCAGAAATGTATCCGCATATACTTTCGTCATGCGTGTAACCATGGCTTCAACGCTGAATTCACGACTCATCTTCTCCATACCGGCTTGGCCCATGCGCTGGCGCAATTCCGGATCTACCAAAAGTTTCTCTAATTGGTCTGCTAGAGAGTCAAGTTGGTTGGGCGGTACTAAAAAGCCCGTTATGCCATCTTCAACCAAGTCAGGTACTCCACCAACCTGCGAAGCAATGACCGGCAGCCCAGCAGCAGAACCTTCCATTAATACATTGGGCATACCCTCTTGATGTATCGACGGCATGCAGAGGAGGTCGAAGGCAGGGTACCAAGCTGTGGCGTTTGGAATTGCTCCCGTGAAAAGAACTCTGTCCTTGGGCAAACTCAAACTTGATTGCCGTCTTAAATCTCGCAGCATTGGGCCGTCACCAATAAATACGAGGGTAAATGAAACTTTACGCCTGGCAAGAACCTCAAGAGCTTTTACCAGTAAACTAAAACCTTTGCCGACGACCATATTCCCCACCGCACCAATTATGGGAGACGAATTTGTTATGCCAAGGCGCTCACGCAGATCATTTTTCTGCTGTACGCTCATCTGTTTTTCTGGTGTTTCTACCCCATTTGGTACAAATTCGACTCTTAGATTTGGTCGATCAGAGCGCAGAAACTCGGCCTCCTGCTTGCTATTGACTACCAGCGCATCCTGTCCCCAAAGGCACAACCCATACCGTATGCCAAGACCCTTCTGTGAGGTCTGATGATTGGACCGCTCAGAGCCTAGGCGGACCGGGACACCTGACAATCGACCTCCTGCTGCAGAATAAAAGTTTGTATGCAGTGTCCAGGAATGTACAAGGCTAATTCGTGACGCCTGCAGGATCCTTCGAACTGTAATTAGGCGATGAAGGCGCGGTAAATCCATTCTTATTCGGTAGACCGGAATACCCAATTTGCGTAGTGGTTGTTCCCAATAATCTACTTTGCTGTGGCTCATGCTAACCACGGAGACCTGCCAGCCCTCTTGATACAATCCCCTTGCTAGCAAGTAGAGCTGTTTCTCGGCACCACCGAGGCGCAATTGACCCGTAATGAAGCCTATACTGAGAGGCATCCTCACACCAGCAAGAACCGCTTCAGGCATGTCGCTCTTCATCGAACCCCTTCAGGCCGGAGCGAGCTGATGTGGGGCCCTTGCACTTCGCCTCGGTTCGTTTGAGAAACGCCGGCAGCGAAGGGCATTGCCAGGGATACGATCGCCCAGGGCGTCATGAAGTCCATGTTGCCGGTTGACGTTAATCAGTATCGTATAGACGACCAATGGCAGGTAGAATATGGAATCCTGATCCACAATGTTGGCATGCAGTGCGGCCATTCCGTTCCGGAAACAATAAGCACAGAACAAGAGAAAAGGCATGGCGCCTGCCGCAACGGCCAAAAGCAGAAAGCCATTATGGAGGGTTACGAACTTGCCTGTGCTCATCACGGCGCAATCGACATTCCTTTGGAGTGGATTTACTGCTCTCCTTGTATCGGGGAAGCACGATTGAAGCCTCATGGTGGGCTGATAGTGATGTTCAATCGCATTCCGCCCACTCGCCGAAACGAGGGAAGAGTTATTCCTAAGCGTCGGATAGCAGCAGTGGAATCATAGCGACAGATTCTTCTGCCTACTTGCAACCATCGGCGGTATGGCTTCCGGTTGAATGCTGTACTGCCTAGATGGGTAAACGTCGTTGAGCAAGTCGATGAGAATCGCATCTTCAGGCCAGATGTGGCCTTGGTGCCAGGTGAGCTTTGCGTCCCAATGTCCAGGGCAGGTGTGGACGGCATTGGCATTGTAGGAGTAGCTCACTTCGAGGATCAGGGGCTGTTCATTCTTGGCTAACACGAAGTCAAAGGCCATGCTTTGTGATCCAACCCTCCGCGTCACCTCAAAAGCGATTTCTACACATTTCGGGTGAATTCTTTGAGAGTCATACACGATGTCACCACTGCCGGAAGCTCGAAAGTCGCCGGGGCGAACGTTTCTTGTAAAGGCGAAGGCCCGTTCGCCGATGACCGTCACGCGTGTGTCAAAACCATTGTCAGGAATGAAGTCTTGAAAATATACATACCCCTTCTCTCGTCCCATCATCTTTCTGGTATGTCGAATCCTAGCCAAGACTTGTGGAATCCGCTTGATTACATTCAAGAGGTCGCCTCGCTGGCGCGCCGCACGGTAGCGCTTCAGAGCATCCTGCCCATAGACAGGGATCGGCGAGAATCCTGCAGAGAAAGCGTGCTTCGCCAACGTACAAGCTTCCCTGGCACTCTGAACGAGCTTGACGTTGCTGGAACCAGCACCCTTGCGCAATTTGAACACCTTCGGAAACGAAGCTCGGTCGATCCAGTCCAGTGCTTCTTTGAGACCGTAGAACACATATGTCGGAACCAACGGCGCATCGATTGCTTCCAGGAGGTATTTTTGAGCGATTTTGTCGTCGAAATGCCAGCACGTGGAGGTGCTTGGAAAGACGGCCAGGCCCATCGCCTCAGCAGCCATGATGACTTGACGGGCCATTAATTGATCCTTCGGATTTCCATGGTGCCAGTTCCATAACAAGGCATCGGAAGAGGCAAGCTGTTCAATGATGTCTGAGTCAAAGCAGTTCACGAGCTTGTAGTGGATATCGTGCAGTTCGCAATAGGCAATCCAGCGATCAGAATAACTTTTTTCGCGATGGTGGATGGCTAATTGTTTGATCATGCCGATTCTTCTACTTTCTCTGAAACCTTAGTTGCTGGACTAGAACGTGGATCCCATCCAGTGGGCAAGCGAAATTTCTGGCCGTGCCGAGCAAAGAGTTCTCCACATGGCACAGGCAGGCCGTCCACATGAACGACAATGTCTTCAGGAGCAAAATCCGTCAAGGAGTAGCGATGATGCCCGAAGGCCTCGCGCGTTAATGGAATGGATTCCGGTGCCAGCCCCATCAGGATAGCATGGACCCAGTCTAAAGCAGTGGGATTCATGCCGAACGTGATCATCCCAAGATCTACCGGAGTAGGTGAGAGCGGACCGTCACCTTCACCGGCTACTATGGCATCCGTAATCGTCACGACCTTACGCTGCACCTGGTCGCCTAGCGTGCCATCCAGTCGACCATAGTGCAGCACCCGTTGAAGGTCCAAGCACATCCGCCACACTGTGTCATTCCCACGCCATGAACCGTCGTAATTGTTATCCGCTCCCACAGCCTTGCCAAGAGCCATGGCGGCCCTCACGGTCGCTGCCAGCACTGTTCGTTCAACCGGCCCGCGCGCACGATTCGCACTATCTAACGCTTCCTCGACCAACCTCTTCACCATGGACCGTCCAGGATAACAATCGCCGCCATCGCCCGAACCACCTTTTCGATGATGTGGCAAGTATTCCTTGTGACCATTGATCCCCACCATGTTTTTCAAGGCGCCGGTGAGGCAGGCTTTCTTGTGAGTTTTCAACTTCGGCACGTTGACCACCACGTCTGCTTCGATGACATCCCGCGCGACCAGATATTGATGCCTTCCTGGTGAATGCGTTCTCTTGAGCAGGCCGGGATGATACATGGTTACGCGGAACTCACTCTCCTCATGTGTGATCGCTTCAAGCAGACTGTCGGATCGGAGATCGAAAAGAATATAGTCTTCCATAGACCGACAGTCTTCCTGAACTTTCCCGCTGAGGGCTTCTCCCCGACGTATGGTTCGCCGTAGGTCTTTGACCACCGCCTCAATCTGATGTGCTGTGATCCGCTGCATCATCTCAGGGACAGAGCGATCGGCCATCAAGGCTTCAAAATCACAGCCCTGTATTGGGGCGTCGCAGACGATGATAGATTGGGGGCTTGTCTTCGCCACGTAGTGGATGATGGCCTCGACTACGCTGGAATGCGTGACCAGACAATCCAAGCCATGACCAGAGCCGTTGCGATGATGCACCCAATTGGGTTTGATCACGACTTTGTCACCTGCGCGAACAACAGCGCCCAAGGGATTCCAGTTTGGCGAGCCTTGATTCTCGCTATCTAGACCGGCTTGCATGAAAAGCGACCGGAGGACAATCAGAGTCGTTGTGACTTCTGTGCAAGCGGGCAACTCCGGGAAATGCAGTCCTGGATGGCGAGTATATCCCCTGGCAGGTGCCTTACCACAGAAGACGGCATTCATCCGAAGAGACATGCGTTGGACTTTCTGATCGGAAATCTTGAATGTTGAAAGAGAGTCTATTCCACTCTCCCGAACCTAGCAGCCCCCACTTCCCTCCTCAATTGACCTGGGCCCTCAGGGTTTGCTGCTGAACACTAGCTGTCATTGGAAAGGCCAACGACGCAATCACCGATACCTCCATAAAAGTAAAGTTGCCTGCATTGACTATTAAGAAGCTGAAGGCGAAGAAAGGAAGGTAAAATATGGCGTCCGCCGACTTCCCAATATCTGCTCGGAGGGCAGCCCGACCAGCACGCAGCCAATATGCGATAAACAATGCCAGTGAGACGATGCCCGATGATTGTGCGAGGTATAGGAAACCATTGTGCGGGGTGATAAATGACCCTCGCGCTGTGGTCGCGCCGACATTTGCATGTCCAACACCTATTAATGGTGATTCCAGGAAGCTATCGATTATCAATGGCCACACTGCAAGACGGCCAGTATCTTCTGTTCCTCGCGCGGCATAGAACTGTGCCGTTTGTTCAAATATTCCCAGCTCGATAACAATCCAACCTACGCACGCCGCCATCAGTAACGGGAGAAAGCCCTTTTTCAAAAAATGTCGACTCGCTATGACAATCGCAATTGCAACCGCCAGCAAGGCGCCTCGACTGACGGTCAGCGTCACCACATACAAGCACCCGACCGCAATCAGCCAGGACAGATTGCGAAGAGCATTTGTCCTGGTTGTCCATCCTAGCAACATGAAATAGACCGCGCAGAAACCGTACCATTCAGCCATAGCATTGGTATGACCAAATTCTATCACTCTATCGAGTTTCACACGCTGCATTGGGCCGACTGCTGTTCCGGATTCGTAGAATGATAAGTACGGTAGAGCTGCCAGCCCAATAAAGAACATCACCAGAACGAACCGGTGGAGAAAATTCCCCCGCAATGCCAGCAATTGAACGAGGAACAGTACCAGCATCCAGATGAGAAAAGGTCGAACCGTCACTGTTAATGATTCCTCAAAAAAGAAAAGTTGGATGAACGTATAGGTAACCCCACAACCCAGGGGAAAGGCAACAAGCCTGATCACGGTGATCGCCTGAAATCCGACTTCGTACACACATAAGAAAACGAGCAGGACCAGTAGAGTGGAACCGAGATTGTTGACAAACAATCCGAACGCTCCTCCCAGGAGTATGTAACACATGTACAAATAGAAGCCATACTCGACGACGCTCGAGGGCGTCGATACAGCCCCTTTGCCTGAAGGAAGAACCTTTTCTCCGTATTGAGATGCGGTAATCATTCCTTCACACCCAAGCTTGACGTGATGATGTGCTCCAAGCATTCGGCGCTGGCCGCCCAGGTATACTTCCGCCTTACATAATCAGTGCCGGAGAGTCCCTCCGCTTTCATTTCCTGAAAGCTCTCGCTGATTTGTCGCAACGACATCGCCAGGGAATGCACAGAGTTTTCTTGAAAGAGGAACCCACCGACAGCCTTCGCAATAATCCTGTTTCCACCCACATCCGACGCGAGAAATGGGACTCCACAGGCCAGCGCTTCGACAATGGCATTCGAGAAGTTTTCGTAACGACTCGGCATCACGAAGAGATTCATGGCACGGTACCAGTCGGCAAGCCGATGATGAGGGACATCAGATTCCATGTGGACCATGCCACGGACCAACTCCTTCCTTAGGATGGACCGAAGCATGGTCTCTTTTTCCCCACTCCCCACAATTAGAAGCCTGGCATTGGGTACAATCCTGCAGATCTCGCGAAAAGCGGCAGCAAGAATATCCACTCCCTTGAGGTGTAATAGTCTCCCAACATACCCGATCACCCAATGATGGTCTGTCCACCTTAGCACCGGACGAACTGATGTTGTCCCAGGTGAGAAGGCTGTCGTATCAATCCCAATCGGCAGCTCAATTGCCTGGTCCCCCAACAATTTCTGTGTTTGAACCAAAGCATCACCATTTGCGCACACGACGTGCGCCTTCCTCAAAACCGAAGCGTGATCCGAAGACAATGGCCCAGGTAGCCGCAAAATTGTCGGACGGTATTGGGCAACTCTACTCGCCAAGTGATGGTTGGAATGTACGTATACTGCATCAAACTCAGCCCACTTTCCAGCAAAGTCTAGCTCCACTCGTTTGTCGAATCGCTTGTTGTGCCATCTCTGTGTCCGCCAATGGATCGCCTCTTGCAGTTGTTCCCATTTGGGTTTCAGCCAGCCTGTTGGAGCAACCCAGGAGCCGATGGATGAGAGACTCGCTTGGCCTAGCGCACTTGACCACCATCCAGAGATCGGAATAGGTTCTATGCCGAGCGGCATCGGAAACGGGTATCTGCCGTGTTTGTCCGCGACGAATGCTGCGATAACCCGGTGACCGCGTTTGTGAAAAGCAGCGAACAAATTCCGCGTAAAGTTCTCGCCACCACCTCTCAGAACGCCCAGCTCTGAATGGACAACCAAAATCTTCACGGTGTTTTGCTCTCGAGCGGAACCAAATGCTGATCCATGAGAAACTGGAATGTCAGCTTGGCTGCCAATCGGTGGCCCTTATGATTCCAGTGCCCCCCGTGACTGCCTCCGAATCCGTGCAAATACGATCCGGTCTTCAGGTGATAGTCCCGGAATTTCGGCATTAATTTCAGGAACAGCACTCCGTTCTCTCTGGTAAACTCTTCCAGGATTCGGTCTGGCTGCTCATAGTCAAACTCGATCTTGTATTGCTTTGTCAACTTGTTGCCAATTTCGGGATGTACCTGCTCGGCATTGGAGAGCCCAAGCAGGAGAAACTGGCTTCCCCGCTCTTCAACGGACCTTTTGAAATTCAGGATGATCTGCTTCGTAATCTCAACTGCTTCCTTCCATGGCGGCGGAAGATCACGTCGATAGATGTTCAGGTATGAGAACAAGCTAAGACCCTTGGTCTTCTCGTCTACGGCGCTCTCCACCTCGCCATAAGCTTCCTCCATCCGGGTTTCCAACAGTTGACGCCTGAGAAGGTATATTCGCTCGGAAATCAGCGCCAACAGATGTGACTTGGTTTTCAACTCCTGGAAGATGCGCTTGGGTAAGGTGAGACTGCTCTCATATCCATCGATCAGTGACCGATCAAGAACAAGATTGTGACTGTGGTCAAATGAAAAGTAGAAACCTACGCTCTCACGATTCAGAAACCTTGAATTATCTTGAAAATCATTTCCGGTTAAAAAGGCCACGACCACAAGATCCGGGTTATACGCGAGACCGAAGTTGAGGTACCGGACAAATTCCTCAGCGGTACCGAAGCCGGACTGACCGAGCGCCAGGACTTCAAACTGTGGAGACGACGCATGCGCATTGAGAATTTTTTCGAGTAATGCCGTGAAAGAGTCCTCCAATTGCACTTGCAAGGCCTCGATATAGGAATCCCCCAAGACAAGAATCCTGAATACACCGGCAGGCTTCTCGTAGGTACGTTCGTAATCACGAAACCCGTGCGAGTTAAAGTATCCCTCTGAAAAACCCTCCTTCGTGTGATGATAATATGCATGTGGAATGTACGTTGTTCCTTTGCTTGGGATGAAACGTGATGCAGACGGGGTATTGAACTTCATTATCGCCAATGCGGCTTCCAATGCACCTAGGATGATGACCACCGCCAGGACCACAAGTCCAAGATTCGTCGCGAGCGTTTTACCTCGACCCATCAGAGGTGCCTTAGCGATATAGGGTTCAATGGGTATTGTACTTCGCAGAAGCAACATCAATCGACCCATTCAAGAGCTGCTTCACGTCCGCCAAACGTTTCCTCTTCTCGTGCATGCCCAGCCATGGCTGCTCCAACACATAGCGACTGATCGGGAGGCCAATCAAACGATTTCCCTTCTCATTCGGATGACCATATGCTCGAGCAGTTATTTTCATTCCTGCGACGTGTTCCTCAACGAAGGCGTTTTCTATAGGTTCAGACCGCCAGACGTTCATTCAGGAGCGCTGCACAGAGACTACTTCTGAAGTAAGGCTGATCAACTTCGTCGTGACTAGTGAGATTCGGAAGTATGGACCATGAGTACAGTAAAGCGGCTCTCACAGGGAAGGTCTAGCCGTGCTCGCCGACAGATGTGTCAGCAATTGGTGCCTTGCGAGTGTGGTATGAAGCGCTTGCGCTGCTGCCTCGTGGCCTCTCTTGTTCCAGTGCCCATCGTATTGAACATCGAGACGGACATGCTCAGACTCGAAAATCCTTGCAAACGCATCGGTGAGGTCAATGAATACGAATCCGAATTGCAAGGTTTTGTGCTGGAGCAATTCGTTGAGCCATCGCACATCGCTCTGTTTCAAAGTGTTAGCGTAAATGTCCTTTAGCGGAGCATCCATTATGAACACAACGGGCCGCCCCCTACTTTCACGTTTCAGAGTACTTAGAACATAGTCAACGGCCGTTTCAATTCGACTGCGAATCGTTTTTACGCTTTCCACGTCGATATTCGCATTATAGTTAGGGGTCGATCTTATACGAGAAGCCAGACGGTCAAGCCTAGCGCTTATTTGCAGGTTCGCGACAATGTACAGAATCGAATTAATCCGTCTTGCCATACGAAACACGGGGTTCGGCTCATACGGAATTATGGAAGGCTCGTGAACGGCGTTCCCATCATATTCGAGGCACAACATTCCCGCTTCTCGTTTAACTGAGCATAGGGATTCGTCGAAATCATTATGGACCACGTTGACGACAAGGATATCTGGATCGAAATGGGCACGGGCATACCGTGCCATCTGCAGGTACTGACTCAGCGGTGCTGCCCATTCCAATAGCGAAAGTACGACATGGGGGCGATCACCAGCCAGAAGATCCTTATTGCTTCAAATTGGCAACCGTGAACTTGACGTCATGTTGTTTCGGACATAGGCAGCCAGTACCAAGGGCGTTATTAAAGATCTCAACAACCGCGGTTTCATTATGGTATTCAGAAATATAGCGTCGTGCACGTAAGGCAATCTCCTCGCGTCGATCAGGCAAGGAAATTAAGGCATTGATATCGGCAATCGCGGCATCCATAGTCCTGGAGACTGCACCTAGTCCTATCTTTTCGATAATGCGATCTGGATCGACCTTCATGGACACTACGGGAGTGCCGTTGGACCACGCCTGCGTAAATGTGTTTGGGAACCCTTCCTCATCAGACGTACAGAGGAGCAGAGCGGCTTCAGCGATCACTCCCATAGCTTCCTCAGGTGAAACTCGTCCCCGATAATCGACATTCGATAACTTGGTCAATGTTTCGACCACCCGCATGCCATACCAAGCAGGAGACTGATAGTCCGTGGGCCCACCGCATACGATAAATCGTACGTCAGGTGCTCTTCTGGCGATGTCGATGAGGATGTCGGGTCGTTTGTGTTGACGCAGCGTGGCGACCCAGGCGACATACTTTTGGCGTTGGGAGTGGGGCATCATGATTGATGGAAGCGGACACACCTTCGGAAGCGTACAAGCCTTCGATCGCAATCGTGGGTGGAGAAGTAGCAACTGGCCGGTATGTTGGACAAAGATTTTATCGGCTCTCCAGAGTCCCCAAGCATAAAGCGGCCACCAACGCGAGCGGCGAAAAATCGCGCGACGGGGCTGTACATCCGCATCGAAAGCAGCATGGAAAACTGTGCAGACGCCGGCGAGTTTCGCAATTTCAACAAGCGGCCCCCACAGGTGACTCGCCCCCCCCCAGTACAACCAGTCCGGTCGCTCGGAGGATAAAAAACGATACCATTCCACCAATATCTGCCCACGACCGATCCCTACATATTCCACTCCATCGATGGCCTTCCGTTCCTTCACTCGCAGTGCCCCACGAACTCCAATTCGCACGGACCACCCCGCTGCAGCCAGGGCACGCGAGTGAAACCAGATATTACGTTCGCTGCCTCCGATGGCATTCGCCCCCCCCACGGCATATTCATAAGCGACATCATTCAGAAAGGCGATTTTCATTACTTTACCTTATGCGCCATTGCCCACGCCAGAAATACAAAGGGATTCCAAAGTTCTCGTACGATTCCGCCTCTGCTAATATTTATCTTATGAAGACGACGAAGATATCGGAAGTTGAACAGATCCATGTTGTCTTCTCCCCAATCCAACGCTGCCTCGACCGCAGGCCGCCAGTCGCCTTTGAGCCAGGTATCAAGGGGCATGTGGAATCCGTGTTTCGGTCGATTCCACACTTCTTTCGGAAGAATCCTCTGTGCGATTGGCAACAGCAGTGCCTTGAGTGTGCCATTGACTATTTTAGTCTCCGCTGGAAGAGGTAGAATACGATCTAATACCAGATGGTCAAGAAAGGGAACCCGTACCTCAAGAGAAGCCAGCATACTGGCGCGGTCGGTCTTTGTAAGGCAATTTTCGCTCAAGTAGGTCTCGAGATCTGTTCGCATTAGCAGGTCGGTGTCAAAGCGTCCCCCATACCGTCTAGCACGGCGCTCCCAGTGTTCGAAGTATTTATCTACCTGAGCCGGCTCGTGATAGGCGGGCATCAGTACCTGCCTCAGGTCCTTTCTAAAGACAGGGAAATCTCCGTAACCCACCCACGACCATCGGATTCGTTCTTGAGAGGAGAGGGTCCGCCAGTAGATATGTGATACGCCGCGAGGTTTCCACGGCAAAGCTCGTAGTGCATGATGCAATAACGGCTGCAATGGAAGTCCCCGTCCATTTAATCTTCCCAGAAAATATTTCGGATACCCGCCGAATACCTCGTCGCCGCCATCGCCGGACAGAGCCACCTTCACATGCCCAGCCGTCATCTTCGACAGAGCATACGTCGGCACAACGGCAGCATCGGCGAACGGTTCATCCAGACGCCCCAGCAGCTCGAGGAGTGCTTCCGGTCCGATTTCCTCAGCGCGTAGCACCGTATGATCAGTCCCGAATTGCCTGGCTACCAGCCCCGCAATTGGAGACTCATCATCATCCGGGTTGTCGAATGCAACGGAAAATGTGCGGATCGGCTTCTCACTGTGTCGCGCCATCAGAGCTACGACAAGGGAAGAATCAATCCCACCAGATAGAAACACCCCGATCGGCACGTCGCTGATCATCTGGCGCTTCACAGCACGAGCGAGCAAGTCTTCCAATTCGTCCTGGCTCGGGGCTTCCAACTCTGCGTCGGCCAGTGGTGGACTCCAATAGCGGTCAATGAACGGCTCATCCGAACCGAATCGCCAGGAAAACCTGCAACCAGGTTCGAGCTTCTTCACGCCTCGAAGGATCGTCTGCGGCGACGGAATGTAATCGAAGCTCACAAGATCCCGCACAGCAACAGGGTCAATATGGTCAAAGCCCTCCAGGGCGCCAAATGGGTCGAGCGTTGACGAGACGATGAGGGCGCCTCGCTGCATAGCCCAGCACAGAGGCTTGATACCCAAACGATCACGCGCCCCAAAGGCCAATGATTGAACACGGTCCCAAATCACAAAGGCAAACATCCCGTTCAATCGTTCAACGACACGCTCGCCCCAACAACGATAGCCTTCGAGAATGACCTCGGTATCAGATCGTGTGCGAAATCGGCATCCCTCCTCTTCAAGCTGGTCGCGCAACTCTGGGAAATTGTAGATCTCGCCGTTGAAGACAATGGCATATCGTCGGTCGGTGCTCAGCATAGGTTGCTGGCCGGTCTTGAGATCAATGATGGACAGCCGGCGGTGTAGCACCAGTACGTTCTGGTCACGCCACTCGCCTGCTGCATCCGGTCCTCGGTGTGCGATCCTCGCGAGAGCACGACGAGCCGTTCGAAGGTCAACTATCGACTCCTCCTGGAGAAAGGCAACGAATCCGCACATGCTAGTCCTTTCCGTCGCCTGTAGAAACGATCTCACCGACCGAACGCCAAACGACTTGGGGGTCAGACTTGGCACGTTCGACCAAGCGCTGCAATTGCTCCCCTACCGTGCCCGTCTCAGGTGGAAGACATTGTGTGTCGAGTTCCCAATAGTGCGTGGCTGCACAAAATACTCCCCCCAGTTGCCTTGCACAGTCGTAGCGCGCCACATTGTCCTGAAGCTTCGATGAAGGAGTAACTGCATTACCAGGGATTTCTCTGTGATCGCCCAAATCTATCACCCAGGGGACACCTCTTCCACCACATGATCTCCACTTGCGAAGGCGCCACCAGTTCACCCAGGTGGCGCGCGATAAAGGATCCCATCCGGACCGCACTCCTGCCACGCCAGCTAGGTGAAGGCCTTCCTGGGCGATCGCCTGCAGGCCCTGCCTTCCGATTCCGTTGCGTGGTGGCACAAACACGCGAACGGACGCCCCTAGGAGATCTTCGAGATATTTCCGGCCGTCGCTCACCCGTCGTGCTAAATCACCTGCCCCGATAAACTCAAACGTGCGATCTTCCTCATCGTGGTGGTAACCGTGCAGCATGGGCTCGAACCGATTTGAAGCAATCTCATTGCGAAGCCATTGAACAAGCTCTCTGTTTTTGTGCAGTGGATGGGTGGACCACTGTCTCCGATATTTCTCCGGCACACCTTTGCTTGTTCCTGCTTTACAGAATGGAACGATGGACAGCGAGACGGGTCCCCACTTTGTGATTTCACCGTAAGCTCGTTCCAGGTCATCCGGCGAGGTGAAAAAGCTTGTGTCGTCGTCACGAATGCAGAAATACATGCTTTTCATTCTAGTAAGGCTATGGGGTTTCCGGATACACCGATGAAACACGGAAATCATTGTGTGCCAAAGCAGGAGGAATACGGCTTTTCGAGAACTTTATTTCCAATCGGCGTCTTCGAGCCAGTCATCCTTCTCAATCGTCTCACGCAGACTTGGCGGGATACCCTGCGAACCAGGAACAAATGGCTTCTCAGCCGGCACCCCTTCCAGTGCGCGCACCAAGACTGCCGTTTGTCGTTCTGACGAATATGTTTCGCATGCTTTTTGGTCAGGAGCGAGCAATGACAATGTTCCTTTCGACCAGTTGTCAACCACCTCCCGAAGAACCGTAGTAATCTCCGAGACCGAATCGACATCGGCAACTGTGCGCACGCCAACGCTCTGAAGAATTTGTTTCGTCTCGTCTTGGGGCAGCACACCAATGATTGGTCGTCCGGCTTTCAAGTAGCCAAAGAGCTTGGCGCCAACGAACAGTTCATAGCCCTGCATTGTCGGCGGCCGTCCGAGCACCAACAGTGCGTGCGCTTCCTGCTGAAGGCGAGTGATTTCAGCATAGGGCTTCGGTCCCGCAGTTTCCACGATGTCCGAAAGACCAAGGGCTGCAGCATCGTCGGCGAGAACATCCATTCCTTCGCCAACGAAACAAAGACGCAGTTGTTTCGCACGACTTGGATCCGTGTTCTTGAGCACATCGAGCGATTCGAGAAGGGTGTCGTAGCGATAGTCCGGCAAGGTGCCAGCATACACAATCGTGCATTTGTTTCCCGTCGGGGGGGCAAATTGTTCGATTGGAGACTCGTAGCCGTTCGGAATGATGTAGATTCTCGAAGTATCCAGTGCACCCCGATAGGCACGCCAAAAGCACTCTGCCTCAGTGTCGTAACGGAAGATGACGGCTTGGGCTCCATTCAGCAGTTGATGCATGGCCCGCCGAGCTAGGCGCTTCGCCCATTCGGGCCGGCCGGCTTCAAACTGGTTGAACGTTATGGTCCAGGCATCACGAAAATCCAAGACATAGGGAATTCCCGTTCTGGCTGAACTCTTCTGGGCGACAAGGAATGAAGATACAGGTCCGGCAGTTGCCCAGATCACGTCTATCAGGTTGCGCTGACACACCTTGACAGCCGCATCCACCGCGCGAGCAATCCACGGCATTGCCATATCCGGCTGGTACCACGATGCCTCGGCGGTGCGTACCTTTTCCCTCAGCCATGCTCGGAAGCTGCTCTGTTGTCCGTTCTGCCGATTTCCGAGGTGTTCCCGCTCGGTACTGGTGGCAAGTTCCTGCACTCTTTTCGATCTCCTAGCCTGAAGAGCCTGCCACAGATCGTGGGCTCTGATCCGAATTACCTCAACGTCGTCCGGGACCATCCTCAAGAGTTGAGGATCATGTCTTTCGTATTCACTGGGTATGGCCGAGATAACCGTGGGCATCCATCCAAGCTTGGGTAGCTGCCGCACAAATCGCAGCGGGCGATACGCGCCGGCGTTTCCCTCCGGCGGAAAGCTATAGGCGATCATCAGGAGATTCTTATTTGACGGCACAGGGCATACCTTCACGCCGAACAGTCGGCACGATTAGCGGTTCGTTCTCGCATCAGATTCCTAAGCGTGACTCTCCGTCGCGACAGTTAGCCAGTCTTGCTGCAAATATCTCGATAGGATGCCGCCAGGGATTCCGGAGCCCTTGATTTTCGCGCAGTCCCTAGATTCACCACCTGGGCGCGATAACGCGATTTGTCTGCCGTTTGCAGTATCTGCTCGACAATATCCTTTAATTGTGTCTCATCGCTGAATAGATAGCCAATGTCGCCGTGCCTTTCGAACATTGTTTCGAATATCGGTATTTTCCTGGCGATCAGAGGCTTTTGCCAGGCGATGGCATCCAGCATTACCCCGCTGGCGGTCAGCGTATAGGATCCCGCCTCATATGGCAGGACAACAAAGTGAAGGGGCATTACGCCCCGGAGGAAGTCGGCTCGGGTCATCTGCATCCCAACCGGTTTCGTCGCGAGGACCTTTGTCCCGTTCAGTTGCGGGCTATCTCTCTGGAAATGACCGATAGCATGGAATTCGGCGCGTCGCCAGTATTTCGCGGTGACATGATTTGCCAGTTCTACAAACAGCGGGAAGCCCTTCGGCTTATCGGCGAGTCCCAGGAATCCGAAGCGGATCGGCTCGCTTAGGTCGGCTGTCTGGGATGGGCCTTCATTGGGAGAAATGGGGTGATCGAGCGCTTCGATCTTACCCGACAGAAGTGGAAGGTTTTTCAAAATCGTGTCGCGTATGGACTGCTCCAGAACGAGGTATTGGATGTTGTCGTTCCCTAGGAGCGTGAGAGCCGTCTTCATATCCTGAAACCTGCGAATCGGACGCCTGTAACGTTTACCGATCACCCCACTCAGTCCGTGGAGAACGATCTGCACAGGAGTGTGCTTGGATCGGAAAGATCGCGCCACTTTCAATGCCAGCACAGTCGAGGGATATGCGGAAGTCAAGACCAGACGGGACGTTGAATCGTCGGAAACAGTTTTCAACAAACGCCGAACAATGTTCAGTTCGCGTACCAAGCGCTTCACATAACCCGAGCCTGGAGATGGGGGGGAAATTTGCCTCCATGAAATTGAGCCAGCTAATGGCTGCCCTACTTCTTTCTTGAGTTCCTCCATATGTGCCCCCGCCCCAAAGAAAGAAATGTCTTCCGTTGGAAAAGCTGCCCTTATCGTTCCCAGAAGTCCGGCATTGAACGGGACGTGCGCGCGGCTGAGAAAACTCAATTCAGAAAGAAGAATCATTTTTTGGTAGAATCACTCCGCTGCTTTTGTAGCAACCAGTTTCGACAACCATACGAGCGTTGCCTTCCCGACGCCCAGACAGATCCGGACGAGCAGATTTCCTGCACCCGGTTTTGGTACACCGATCAGGCGCATCGTCTTCAATGATTTCTTGATACCACCTCATAAGCATAAGAAGGTTTCTTCACTCGAGACAGGCGCTCGAAATATGTTTTCGCTGTTCTATTCACGCAAAAACAGAAAAGTGCGCCATCAAGTTTCGACCACAGTGGCTTGAAACGGAAGTACCGTCCCCTCAGATTGGAAATCACTCGCTCGGCGTAGAGAACTACAGCGAAGCGTCGCTCCGATCTCAGGTTCAAAATAGTATTCACCCACCGAACGACTGGCCAGAGCAAAGCCATGGATCTTGCCATGATCTTTTCGTCTGCTAAGTAGTCAAAGAATTCGCGCCTGAGTGCATTGCCATATGGGATCGCTGGCTGAGAGAAAATCACCACGGAACCCATTTTGGAGTGGCCAAATAAGTGCCTGGGAACCCCGGCTTCTTCGGCAATCCTCCTGGGAATAGGCCGATCGTAGGCATTTCCTAACCGCCACGGATCCATTTCGGTCGACTCCGTAATATTGACAATATCCTGCAGTCGCCGTTCCCCTATATACGGCAATGGCAGGTGAATAAAGCCGACTACCAGACGGACTTCGGACCTTCCGTGCCCTCCTGTATCCCCGCTTCTCAAATCAGAATCCGTAAACGCCCGCGCGCCTATGTTACCTTTCGGGGCCCAGATCCCACCATGCATTCCGGTTAGCAGAATGCCGACCTTCGAGATGTGGTTACTGATGTCCTTCAGGTTCGCATCCTGGTTGTGGTGTATCGCACTGTAATAGAGGCTCTCTTGGTCAAATTCCTCGGCAAACGCGCGTCTGTTGAGCCGAATGTACTTGAGGCCGAGTGACTCGCAAATTTCCCCACCATCATCATCAAGCTCCTTGCCCTCGTCATGATGGGCTAGATAAAAATCATTCTTCGCTTTGGAAACGGTAAAGACTTTGTCTATCCCGTACGCACTGGCAATCCCATTAACAGCAGTGGAATCATAACCCTTCGACTGGGTAGAAAATATCTCCAACGACTGAGTACGAGCCCTATCTCGTGCATTGGCGGCGATGAGCGCATAGTTGTCTCGCAGGTAGTTCCGATAATCCTTAAAACACTCGAACCGTGGCGGCATTCTCTTGTCCGACTCCGAGATTTGTTCCCTGGAGACATCAATGTTCCGGTACATCTGACGCCGCACCGTTCCCCTCGTCGTGGGAATGTCCCGCCGATAGTCGTTAATCCCATCCAATATCGAAAGGCAGATTCGATCATAGTGCGGATACCGAGGATCTAGAATATCCTGGATGTATGCCAGCAGCAGCGGTAAGGAATTGGATACCGTGACCTGCTCTCCCTTCTCGGCATAGTACAAGGAGTCTGTGGTCGAGGCGCTGGTCACGAATCGTATTGACTCCTGGCCGAGGATGCCACCGGTTCCGAACACGCAGTCGGTTTCACCGAACTCGCCGTTCTGAAACAGACCGTTCCAAACACCCTCGATGAAGAAGTTCCGGCGAACTTCTACTAGAGGGCCGTGCAGAAGGGTTACGATTCCCTTCGCACGATCAACCTCCGCAACCCAGGCGAGTTTGGGTAACGAGACATCGGCTAGAGCCGTCAGTTGCATTCGGACACCGGGAGGACGTCAACTGGAAGTAGCAACTAGGAGAAATCTCGAAGTGTCAGTTCTCTGACGACATCATCCATTTCTCCCCTAACTTCAAGTCCCAACTTTCTGGCCGCAACGTTAATGAACCGGCAGGTGTAAAGGTCAGCTCTCCAAAACAAGTTTTTCCATCGACGTTGTAAAGGTCAACGCGCACGAAATCAAAACCCGCCGACAGCTGCGATGCTATGAATATCATTTGTTCAAAGTTGATCGGCTTTGCGATCGCAGGCCGAGACGCACTCTCTCTGTAGTGCAGATCAAGCAGATTCCATTGCGCGTCAAAGAAAGGGTTTATGTCATGAGCATGATTGTCGACCTGGATCACCTCTGGAATTCCTCTAAAACACCAGAATCTATAGTCCAGAGGCCCGCTCCCGTCCTGATTTCTTAGATACTCTTCGATCATTACGCGAGGTTTGATGTGATAATATTGATGTTCAGGGGAGCCCCAATAATAATTACTTTTCAACCAGACTGACAATTTGCTGATTACTTCCGCTCGATCGACCCTTCCCTTAACCTCAATAACTCGCCCGCTCGCGTGATTTGTCTTGACCACATATTCTTCCGGCAACGTGTCAAACGGAATCACGCTAGGGTCTTTCCCGTGCCACAGGAGTTTGACCAAATGCTGCTCTCCCACCTTGCTGGCCACATAAGCTCTCGCCGTATATTTATCTGTCAGCTCCGTATAAATAGGACTGTGACCTCGATTCCAAGAAATCATTCTACAGAACAGCTTCTCGCTAAATCTCTGTGGATTCGTCAAATTGAGCTGCTTACCGGTGCCACGAGTGTATTGTTGCAACAAAATGTGCTCGCCATAGGATCGCCGCATGACAAGCCGCTTCAGGGTCCGCAATTTGCTGAATACGACGTGACCCCACGTACCTCTCAACTTGTTCACAACGAGGTCTTTGATCCTCGTTGAAAACATGGCCTCTAGCGCTCCGTGTGCCGACATGCGAATCCCTTTCCCTATAGACCTGCCCATACTCGGACCGCATACCCCGTACTCAGACGGCATACTCGGACCGCCGGTATGAGTTTCGGGACGCCGCCGCATCCCCCGCAGTCCTGTCTTGAACTCAATCCGGGCACTCACACCAAATGATCCTACCCCCTATCGATGCAAGTTCGCCGTCGATGAAGCCTGCACCGGCGCCACATCGATCAGTGCCCGCAAGAGCTGCCTCACGTCAGACAATCGTTTGTCCTCATCCCGCAACGCCAGGAACTTCTGTTCCAGTACGTAGCGACTGATTAAGAGCCCGGCCAGACGATTCCCCTCCACATTCAGATGCCCATCATCACGCCAGTACAAATCTTCATGACGATTCGCTATCGCCGGTCCGGTGCGATGGGCATAACGTTGGAATTCAGACATCATGTCTAGATAGGCGATGTGTTCTTGTCGAAAACATTCGGTCAGCCGTTTATTGGGATACTCCCAATCGAGATCACTTCCCTGAGGTCGCAAGGATTCGTAGACTTGAGCGGAGAGCGGAATGATGACCACAAGCAGGTTAGCACCCATCCCTTCTACTGACGATTTCAATTGCAGAATGTTATGGAGGTGCTCCTCCCAGGCCTGATCCAGCCACGGTGACGCAGTTACAGAAGAAAAAGATTCCAGTCCACTCGGCGGCGGTGGCGGATCCGCCATTCCTAGCCGCGAAGCAAGATGCCGTAGCGCTCGCCAGTTTCGCAATCGATCGTACAAGACCGAGTGCTCCGCGAGAAGACTCTTCCAGCCGGCGAGAAGACCTGCGGGCATCGGTTCGAGGAAGCTTTTCAGCTGTGCTTGTAATTGCTCATCGGAGCTGACCGTCCGATCGCCGTTTCCTGGGTCTGTCAGTGTCACCTTGTTCACCATATATCCGTCGATCACTGTTCTACCCGGATACAGGTAATCATCCGTGAGATCATTACCCACCGTATAGCCGACGATGACTAAACGCGGTCTCCCGGCTCTCCCAACGACGACTTCCATCTTACGCCGCTCGTGGCGCGGACCATAACCTCCGACACCACAGTTCAGTACCCTGACACCGATGTGCTGCTGAAGTGTGGCCCCCCACGTTTGTTCAAGCGGAACATATCCCCAGGTCAAACTGTCACCGAGGAGCAACACATAGTCACTCCCTTGTTCGATGGGTCTATCGCGACAACCCAAACTGTTGGATGAGACTGCGAAGGGAGCTCCGTGACTACGAATGTAGTCAGGGAGCTGAAAAAAGCCATCTGAAAAATTCTCAGCGATATCATGGCCATTTATTGGATCGGCCTTGTAGTAGAACCGTGGAGCCATTCCATGGCCATCAGTGATCACAGGAGTCGTATAGCCGGCCAATCGGCAGCCTAGCTCAACAAGAAACAGTCCTGCAATTAGTCCCGCCACCACGAGCGTTAGCTCCGCAGTAATTCGAACGGCATGTCTCATCCCGCACATCCTTCTATCACTCCAAGAGTGCTCTCTCGTTCCAAACGAGCAGTCCAGCTGATATTACACAAACGTCCGGAAGCGGGCTTTCGGGCGATCGTGTTATAAGCTCAATTTTCTGTGGAGCCTCAGGCACCCCAGATCTGTCCCCACCAAGGCTGGCCTCAATAACAGAATTTCCACGCGACCTACGGACAACGTTTCTTGTTGCAACTCAAGAAAGACTCGTGCCTCCCTCTTCCGTGCCATTCGATGAATGATTCGTGCCTGAAGATATACGCCAGCGGCCTAAACGCTATTCGCTGGGGGGAGCGAGCATCCCGAACCGAACGCAGAGAAATGCTGAGCTCTGACGCACTATGTACCTCTGTTGCCGCCTGGACTATTCCGCAATCGCCGGCTTAACTTCCTGGCGATCCTCTTTGAGGTGTTCAGGGGGTTGAGCGCTAGGTCGAGAACCTCGACTAAAACCGCCTTGGCAAGTTTTCCATAGTTAAGTGAATAGCCCAACTTGCCCAGTGCTTTTCTATGGAACTCCCAAAAACCTTTTTCCTTCTTGCTGAACATCCAGTAACAACCCAGGAATTTGTAATACTTCTCCCAACATCGCCTCAGACAGACTTCATATTCCTTCTCACTGAAATATGTCCGTCCATATCTGGTCAAGTGTTCAAGTGTGCCCAGATAGTCAGTGCCAAATCGCTTGTGGAAATACGTGCTCTCTGCTCCCACATGTTTCCGCGTGAATGTCAACACCTGGTGTACAAAACCGTAGTCACGATCCCTGAGAATATCGAGACAGGCCTCTATATCGGTATGCAGATTGGCCACGTTATAGAACGAAGGACGCTTCCTCACCTCATCGGCACAAATCAACATCGACGTCGGAGCCCCAAATACATATGGACCACCGAGAAGGGTATTCCGGCAAAGCTCTCGACCAGGCACTACCGTACTCGGATAGGGCAGCCCGTCCCAGGCCACGCGTTCATTGGACAACCCGTAGGAACCGACAATCGCCACAGTCGGATGTGCCTCGGCCAGCTCGACCATTCGCATTATGCATTCTGGGAATAACCAGTCATCCGCATGCACCACCTTGCAATACTTGCTCTCCGATGAAATCTGCCGAAACGCAATATTCCCGTTCTGGTCACATCCGACAAACTCCGAGTTGTTATGGATGCGAATCCGCTTATCTCTCTCAGCGTAGGAATGAGCAATTTCGAGCGTCCGGTCGGTGCTACAGTTATTGACGATGCAATACTCCCAATTCTGATAGGTTTGCGCCAACACGCTTTCGATGCACTCCACCAGATATTTCTCGCCGTTATACACCGGCGTGAGCACACTCACTAAGGGCTGGGACTCTCGTTTCATACACTCCTCTTCGCGTGATTCTCGAATAATCACGATCGCAGAACACAATCCAAACAGAACGGGTCGAGAGAGGGGTGATTCACCAATCACCGGCTGGTCTGGATGCCCTCGGAGTTGAACGTGGTCTTCCAATTCAAGAGCGGTCTAACCACGCCAGGGAGGTGACCGGCAAAGTCACCGCGTGCCGAGTCGCCCTCACAACTGTCGTGCACCAGAAACGCCACGACCTGGCGCTGGTAGAATTGCTCGATTTCTGGCTCCAAGGTATCTAGGCCCAGATCGACGAACATTGTCCCCTCGGCAAGGTAATTGCCGGGAATCCACGCCGTGCTCCGATACCGCCCGCACGGACGGATATGCCCGCGCCATGCAGGATCAAGATCAACAGCGTCAAAGAGGCGCACTCCTTCCTCGTTGTACAAAGAAAAAGCAGGCCTCATCTTAAAGCCAGACTTGAGCACCTCGTACTCCATCTCAATTCCGACTGGTTTTCGGATATCGATATGTTCGGTACAGTGGCCGTCCTCAGTGCGGACTCGCACAGCCCGTAGGCGGGCGACTTCGCCCCTGGGCGCTTTCAGCGGATCCTGCCATTCGCGCGATGACATGGTCGCGAATTCCGAGTGCAGATAGGCTTTGACCACCTCGTGGGAGGGCCCATCCCGACACAGTTTACCCTCATTCAAACACAACACTCGCGCACACAGCCGCGTGACGGCCGGCATGTTATGACTCACAAAGAGGACGGTGCGTCCTTCCTTGGCCACGCCAGACATTTTTCCCAAGCACTTTTTCTGGAAGGAGGCATCCCCGACCGCCAGTACCTCATCGACGATCAGGATTTCCGGTTCCAAATAAGCTGCCACAGCAAACGCCAATCGCAGATACATTCCGCTGGAATATCGTTTGACAGGCGTATCGATGAACCGTTCCACTTCGGCGAACGCAACAATCTCATCAAACTTGCGCGTTATTTCCGCTCGCTTCATCCCTAGAATGGTTCCATTCAAGTATACATTCTCGCGTCCGGTTAGTTCGCCGTGAAAGCCAGTCCCTACCTCTAAGAGGGATGCTACGCGCCCATAGATTTCTATCCGCCCAAGGGTCGGTTGCGTGATGTGTGAGAGCATCTTGAGCAACGTGCTTTTCCCTGCACCGTTGCGGCCAATGATCCCCAGCACTTCTCCTTGGTTCACTTCGAATGACACGTCTCTCACCGCCCAGATTGTATCCGATGCCTCCCCTTGCCCGGCAGATACCGTAGAACCGGGATTTCTCGACCGTGCCTTCTGGCCTTTACGTCCGAACATGGACTGCAGATTCGCTGCAATGTGATCACGCAATGATCCATAATCCTTCTGTCGAGCGCCGATTTTGTACTGTTTCGAGAGTCCCTCGACTCGGACAGCAATGTCACTCATATTGAATAGTTCTCAAAGTTATGTGTTGAAAGTTCAATTGGAGCGCGGATTGGGAAGAAACGCTGGAGATGCAACCGCCGGAGCGGCAGCGCGGTTTTGAGTTTCTTGCTCAAATGATATCAGCAAATTGCCGTTCCATCTTTCTGAAATACACCATGCCGGCAAACAGCACGACCATTAACACGACTACGCTCTCCGCTATCACCACCGGATCCGGAGCAGTCCGTTCCAGTAGCGCCCAGCGAAAGCCCTCAATGACTCCTGCCATTGGATTGAGGCCATAGAGCCACCTCCACTGTTCGGGAACGATGCTGACCGGATACACGATCGGCGTCAGAAACATCCATATCTGCATGACAAACGGGATTGCGTGACGTACGTCCCGATATTTGACATTCATGGCCGAAGTAAAGAGGCTTAACCCCATGGCCGCGAGCATCGCGAGGAGAATGAATCCCGGTAGTGTGCTCACCCTCCAGGTCAGTGGAATTCCTGCATACATGAGCATGCCGAACAGGAGCACCATGGACAATGCGAGGTCAACCAATGGCGTCAGGATCGTCGAGAGGGGAAGCAATAACCGCGGGAAATAAATCTTGCTGATTAAATTGGCATTGCCGACCAGACTCTCCCCCGAGCGAGTGATGGCTTGGGAGAAATAGGTCCAGGGGAGGAGGGCAGTCAATGCAAATACGGGATACCACACCCCATCCGAGGGCACTTTGGCCCACCGTCCAAAAATCGCGGTAAAGATCAGTATCATGATCAACGGCTGAAGCAACACCCAGCTTACCCCGATGGCGGTTTGCTTGTAACGGATTTTAATGTCCCGCCATGCCAGAATATACAACACCTCTCGGTATTCCCAGAGTGCAGACCAATCCATATCGAAGAGTCCGCTTTGGTTCTCGATGATGCGCTTCCGTCTGGGCAAATTCCTCGACGATTCTCCCGGATTCTGGTTAAACAAGAGCAATCTCGCCGAAGACCCCTCGTGTGATTCCATGGCTCTTCTCATTTTCCTATTTCCATTGCACCGTCAGCGAAAACCCCACTTGATTGCGTGATACTTGGAAACCTGGCGTGGAGTACTTAATATTAATGTCGGTGTAACTATAAAAGAGGTCGACTGCTATAGTCCTTGTCAACTGATAATTAATCCCTGCTCCTGCTGAAAGATTCTGATACGTCAAACTCTCATCAATGGTCAGAAAATTATAGGCATAACTTACACTCCCCCCAAGGGTGAGTCGCTCTGAGAGGAGGTGAGTGATCTCCACCTGTCCGACATTGCTGATCTGGGCTCCCGACACAAGAAAGAACGAAGGTGTAGCCTGACGTGAAAGAGTAAGGGCGACGGTCGTCGATTGCTCTGGATTATTCGAGATCCTCATCCTGCCTATCGGGAACCACTCACTAACTGGATCAACTAGCACCGCCCCTCCAACCAACTCGAACTTCCAGTTTGGCATCACCCTGGTATAGTTGACCGATAGCGACTGCGTATTGGTTTCAATGGTCGAGCCGCTTCCTGTTGAAATTTCCTGGGTCAACAGACCCTGTCGAAACAAGAGCGCGATGCTATCCACCGGCGTAAGCTGATGCTGGGGCCCCACCGACCAATCGTGTACTGTGGTATCAAAAAAAGTGGATCCCCGCGTGGTGGTTACGAAAATTGAACCCACCCTGCGTATCGAGAACGTGTAGCTCCCTAGCAGAGAAAGTGCCTTGAGCAAGGGATAGGAGGCATTAACTCCCGTTGTGTTCGAAAATGTGTTAGCGCGAAAGGTCTGGATGCCCCGAAGAAAGGGATCGTCTGTGACCGGCCCCTTCGCTCCTGTCAGGAAGCCCGGAGCCTCCGGGGTATAGTGAAACCTTTCGGTCACGGTTAATTGCGCTCCTTTGGCCAAGCGCTCCACCCATCGATCCAGTATCACGTAGCCGTTCACTCGCGCCGTGACATAATTCAAGCCCGTGTTCAACGCATACATATTGAAGTCGCCTCCCGCGTTGAGGCTCGCTTCGACATCACGAGACTTGTGCAACAGCTGCGCGTCGCCGCCCACGGTTCCAACAAAATCGCTAATCTGCTGACCAGGCGGCAGAATTGATGGTGGAGCGAGAAATATATTGCTGTTGTAACTCCCGGACCCAAAAGCCGATGGGATGATTGTTGTCTCGGCATGAACGAATGCCGCCTGCAACGCCCCCCAAATGAGCACTGTCACGATCGCGAATCGACACGGCCAACTCGCCTCACAATAATTAGGATTCCAGAACACTTTCACGAGGTGCACTCGGAAGCCTGCAGCATTCTATCTGCTCGCCGTACGCTCACGGCACCACAACAATATCACCGGAGGTCAACGTGATGTTCCCCGGGTAGCCACGGCCGGTCACGAGATCATCATACCTCAAGGGGATACGGATCTCTTGACGTTTGTGGTCCGAATTTTCAGCCATTCGCACAACCTGCAACTTGTTCTTACTCGCGAAATTCGTAAAGCCTCCAGCCAAGGAAATGGCCTGGAGCACCGTGATGTAGGACTTGAGCTGGTACTTACCTGGCTTCGCAACTTCTCCCAAGACAAACACCGCATAACTGTTGAGCTCTTTTACACTCACCGACACCGAAGGAATGTGAATATACTCTTTGAGACGCTCTGCAATCCGCTTGGCAAGAGCATCAGCCGTGAGTCCCGCAGCTTTGATATCCCCGATGATCGGCATTGAAATAAAGCCATCCGGCCGGATCGATGTGGTTCTTGATAAATCTTGATTCTTCCACACCGTGATCTCCAGTTCGTCCTCCGGACCGAGAAGAAATCCGGCATGGGTATCGACTTCCATATATTCCTTCGGGACCTCCGGCGTCTGGCAACCGGCCTGGAATAGTATGAAACACAGCAAGAGCCCGACTGACATCGTTCTGATAGTTCTTAGGTAACACATCGGAATCCGCCTCAAGTGTGTGTGTTGGCTCACAAGAGTCCTTTCTGCTCTTCCCTATCGACCAGGGAATACCACCATCGACTCACTCGGAACGACGACCGTATCGCCGGACTTGAGTTCGAGGTTCTCAGTAATTCCCCCGCGGAGCACAATCTCGTCGTAGCTCGCCGTCATTCTTTTCATTCCCGGTGCATTTTCTGTAAACCGAAAGATGACTATTTGATTTCTCGCCGCGATCGGAGTGAACCCGCCGGCGATGGTAATCCCCTGTAACAGCGTTGTCTTACTTTTAAGTGGATACCTGCCAGGATGCGTAATTTCACCAAGCACAAAAATATTGGAACTATTGACCTCCTTCAGCGTCACGGCGACGACAGGGTTTTGAACGTATTCTTTCAGTTTGTTCGTCATTTCCTCAGCCAATTGCATAGGCGTTTTCCCTACAGCCGTGATGTCACGAATGATCGGCATGGAGATCCTGCCATCAGGACGCACTTGCACTAGCTTGGATAGATCCGGATTCCTCCACACGGTAATATCCAGTACGTCCTCGGCGCCGATGATGTATTCGCTGTTGACCGCGTTCCAGAGCTTTTCCATCACTCGCGGCGAAGCTGCACTATCCTTGTTCCCCTGAGCCACCGCCTTGTCGGTTGGGCTCGCGGGAACAGAAGCTAAGTTAGCATCAGTCGCCGGTTTCCCTGTGGTCACCGGAACGTTCGGGCCAGACTCACACAGTCCAAGGCTTGCGATTGAGCTGATCGAGAGGCAAATTATTAGAAAACATATGACGTTTTTCATAATGCACCGTTCCTTCACAGCTGTGAAAATCCCCCTCTTTGCAGCCATGTGGCACTATTAAGAATGCCTCTTCAATTGACATGGCATCAGGGCGCATATATCTCGATAGGGGCTTACCAATGCTCCGGTTGGTTGATCGAGGACACCACGATATTCCTCGAACCTGTACTCAGAGGGGATGCGGAGTAGGCGGGCTGCTGCAGTTGCGCCACCTGTTTCTCCTCTTACGACTCATCATTAAGACTTGCGGGGCTAGAAACGCATTGTTGCAGCTGCGGAAATAGCTTGAGGGGTGCCAATATCGATATAGCGACCGGTTGGAAATGTTACCCCTTCGACCTTGAGTTTGGTCTGGACAGCCGCACGCAATACGGCTCCGACGGGGAGGTCTCCCTGAGCATCAATCTTGCGATTCCCTATCAGCCCCGTGTTCCGCTGCCTTCTTAGGCGGTGTAGAAACTGATGGAGGAATTCGGTAAACGTGGGTGTCCAGACGGCGCACAACCATGCGTACTTCAAGCTGGTCCTTCTTGGCTTTAGCTGAATCGAACGTACGCGAAAACGCGCGTCGATGTCGACCATGTCCATCGCCCTAGTGTCATGGGCCGGGAAAAGCGCTAACACGACGTCAACCCCACAACGATCGAGCCGAGCGAGGAGTTTGGCAAACACATCTTTTGGCCTAAACAGCATATCCGGGAAACCAAAGGCGACGATCTTGTCCTTTACGAATGAGTTTGCGCGGTCGATGGTGTCCGGCGGGCCGAGGGAGCCTTCAATCACTACGTAGGCGAGATCGATTCCCAGCATTTGTCCATCACCCCAGTATGCAGGGATATCCCACTTGCCCTGACGCAAGATGAAGTACGCCTTCCGAACGCCTGCGATTCGCATTTTCTCAAGCAGGTAGTGCGAAACCACTTTGGGACGCAGGCCATCGGCTCCATCCACTTTACGGAAACCGATTGGGTACAGCTCTTTGCTGCAGGGTAATGGCGCGATACGGTTTGCTTGACCTGCTGCAGGAACAAGCCCAACGATGTCCTCGTAGAGATGCTTACCGCGTGAACGACTTACCATAGTATCGGGGTAGTATCGGGGGGCCAGCTATCCAATCAGTTGGCGTGCCACTCCTAAGGATCTCGTCCCTGTTCCTCAAACTCTTCTGAAATGCGAACTTTTGCCCCGCACCATCGCAACGCGACGATCTTGGTCATAGATGGACGTCTTCCCTTACGGCGGTAGACAGCATCAAACTGCCCCTCATGCTCGATACCCGCAGACACTATGCAAAATGGCACAGGCGACAACCATCCTTCAGAGATTATTTCACCCTCCCTTGGCCATGACGTCCTTGACCGCGGAATAGAGAAGATCGGCGATCACCTTATGGCCTCGTTCATCCGGATGGCAGTGGTCCAGGTACATGCTGGGCTCCACGATATGCCCAGCATCTACTAAAGGAACCGCATACTCCCTTGCCACACTTCTCATAATGTCGTTGTATTCGACGTCACGATAAAGAGGATAGCCCCCGTGGATGGACGATTCCCGCTGTCTTATTCGTACAATCTTCATGACGTCATCTGAAGCATTCTGTTTTTCATAGACCTTCGCCAGGTACTTCTGCGCAAGGTCAGAATACCAATTCGTAGTGCGAACGCCGATTGTGAATTCGCGGGCAGCCAAGTCATACTGGGCTTTCTCGAACAACTCCAGTCCACGGTTCAGATGCTGGGTGTGTAATGGATTATCGTTCAAGACAAGAAAAATGACAGGGATTTTGTGAGCCTTACCGATCTCCGCCATTTGTATTAGATTCTCACGATACTTGTCCGGTGGCACTCTTACTCTGAGCGTGCGGAGATCGTCAACGGCACGCTTTCCGGCATCGTCTCCATCATGGATCATCCCAGCCTTCAACATTAATCCCCCCAACAATCGATACAGGTACACCTTCTGTTGAAGCGTCTGAAGCGTCGCAAATCGATGACCGTCCATATTCCGACGGAACTTTGCCTCACTGTCCATGGCATCGGGAGAAAGAACATACCGGCGATCGTTAAAATTAAATGAGACGATGATCAGAGATGGATTCAGCACAGGCATGTACTTCTCAAGAACTCTCACTCCATGATATGACGTGTACCCCATGACACCCAGATTGACCACATGCATATCCGGCAACATGCCATCCAACTGTTCCGCATATGAACGGTCAGGCGGCACACCGTATCCACCCGTTGAGGAATCGCCTATCGCAAGGATCTTCGGAACGCGACTGTTTGCGACTTGCGCGGAATCTTCCGCAGCGAAACCTTGGGAGTCGAATTCCCTCCTTAGATTTTCGCGTTCAACGAATATTTCCTTTCCCTCCATGATTCCAACGAAACCAGGATTTCTTTCCCATCCCAGTTCCTCCGAATACCTGTACCATGTGGTCTTCTCAGGTTGGATGTCTTGGCGAAACGTAAGGATTCCCCTGGCCGAACATTCAAGAAATAGAAAGGCGCAAATTACTATCAGCAAACCTTGGAGGAGCTTCATACTGTTCACGCGTCTTTTTTAAGAAGGTCTCCAACACGCTTACTTTGCAGTACGCAATCGTGCGTCATTAGATATCCCCATTCGGCAAAGCGGCCGACAGAGAATACTCCAAGGTGATCCAAGAACTCGTTGATCCGGTCAAGCGCTGTCCGCCTATTATGGTCGTAGATAACATTCCCCCATGGCACGAAACGGACATGCACCGAGATGACTGCGTCCAAGCTTTCAAGTAACCCCATTTCTATAAGTTCCAGCTGTACCCTGCGAGATACCTCATCACGATCAGTCGGCAGTGGCCGATAGTCTGACCCGTACACTTCCACTGAGATTCCAGTCTTCGACGCAGGGGCATTGTTGGGAGAAAAATGGTCCATGATATTGATCCGAGTACTCAGCTTGTCCTCGTCGTACACATACATCCACTGTTCTTTTCTCTTAGATGGGTGATTGGCAGCCACCTCCACTAGATAGAAGTTTGTACATCTTAGGATTGCGGCTGCATCTTTTACATCCCGAGATGCGTCTTCTGCGCACTTGATCAAAACGGGAAGCGGGATGGTCGAAACCAGCCGTTCATAGCTTACCTTGGACCCATCGGAAAATATCAGTTGTCGCTTGGAACAATTGATGCTCACGAGCGTCTTGTTGTAGTGAAGCCTTGCACCATCGGCAAACATATTGGCGTACGAAAGGAAACCTCCGAAGGATGGGTACCGCCATTTATTGACCCAGTATGTTTGACGGTTGAGAGGACCCTTAGCTCCTTCGCTCACATCCTCGACGCTCGGATAGAAGACGCGCTTGCCGATCCAGTCAATTCCTAAATTGATAGGGTCGGTTGTCCAATATTTTCTGGTATAGGCAGCGGGAAATGTCTCAGCAAACACTTGACCAAACGCCTGGTACAGCCAGTCTTGATAGTTGAGAGGCTTCGGTTGGGTTGCAAGCTGACCGCGCGCTTCCAGGAAGCTTCTTAAGCATTGGGATCGCAGGGGTTCGGGGATTTGGTAGAGACAGGATTGTGCAGGGTGTTCAATCCAGTGGCCGCGATAATAGTTACTCACATACGTTTCATATTCCACATATTGGTCTTTTACACTGTCCGCAAACAGACTCTTGACGTATTCATTGTCTGTATAGGATACATGCGGTCCATCATCCCACGTGAAGCCTTCGCGAACGTCGCTATAGATATGTCCACCGAAATAGGGTTTGGCTTCATAGATCTCACATCCATTGTGCCCAACATGAAACGATGTACATAATCCGGACAATCCAGCACCTAAAATCGTCACGGTCTTCACACAGGTCTCCTTCGTTTGTTGATTAACCCCGATGGATGAAGAAATGGCCCGAGTATCGCCACAAACCCAACGTCAAACGGTTGGTTCCCTCAATAGACCTGAATCATGCAATGCATCCGCAGCTGTCTTGATCAATGCAAACCGCAACTCAGACCTCGTGGCAATATCAAGCAACGTGTGCGAACCGTCAGACAGATTCAGAACCCACAGCAACGCCAACTCGCCCTGATTTCCTTCCTGTTGACCCGCGATCGCACGATAGAGCCCACGACGACCCAACTGTGGCTCGCACTTCGGATTCGTATTGATATACGTGCGATTGTGCTCGAGCAGATCAAAAACCGAGAGACAGAGTTCATACGATTGGGCCAATGACTCCGGCTTGACAAAATCAAGATTATCTTCGGACGAATGATATTCTGGATACTCTCCATGGGGGGTCCGCATGAAGCACCCGACCGGTAGATTGAACCCCGGAGAGCAGTATTGCCGCTCGTCATACCCATAGGGGAAGAAGTCGATCATGTCGTAGGGGGCCTCCGCGTGCTTCAGAACGTGGGCCATCGCTCGATCTATTTCCGCGTTCCCCTGCCGACTCCTCTTATAGGTCACCTTCCCGGCATCACCAACTCCAGTCAAGACCAATCCATGCTTGACACGAGAAACACGGTCTTCATTTTGCGCTAGCCATGTGATCGACCCGATGGTTCCTGGGACAAAGAGAAACCGATATGAATATCGCCTGGCTCGGCTCGCCATCATCTGGGCCAGCATTACCGCGACTGCGATCCCGGAGAGATTATCATTCGCAAGTGATGGATGACACACATGGCATGAGATGAGAATCTCGTCCCTGGTCTCACCCGGAAGATAGGCCTCACCATAGGTGAGTGAACCGGGCTGGAGGCTCGAATCGATGACGACGTCGTACTCGCCGTCGGACAGTTGTTCAAGGTCTGTGTGTCGGAGGCAGAACCCCCAGTTCTCTTTGTAATAGGATGTTCGATAGGGGATCCACTCAGGATGGGCCGGCAGGCTGAACAGATGCGGCTTTAGCTCTTCGAGCCGCATCTTTTTCCGAACCGGTACACTGTAACTCATCAGATGTAAATTGTGGGCTTTGAAATCGACAACTCGTGTCCCTTCTCGGTTCAAGATATACGCGTCGGACACGTTCCACTCCAGTGGAACTGTCCAATCGAACACTTGAGTTCTGCTAGGAACCTCATGTATTTCGAGTGGAATGCGCTTTTGGATCCTACGAAGGCTTTCCCTCACCCCCTCTCCGGTAATACTCCGGCATATCGGATAGAGTTCTGCCACGAGGTCATGCATCGCGTTCCCTAAACCTACGCGCTCAAGTGTCTTCAGGGGGTCATCGACATTCATGGCTGAGATTGATGGGTCAGGGTAAACGTCGGCCAGGTTTTATCTCTCTCTGACATAACCATGATGGCTTCAGCCCACTTGATATTGAACGCCGGATCGTCCCACCGGAATCCCCGCGCGCGGTCGGGTTTATAGAATTCCGACATGTGGTAGGACACCTCGGTATTGTCTTCAAGCGTGAGAAAGCCATGGGCACACTGTTTCGGGATATACACGGCCCGGCGATTGTTTGCTGACAGCGTTATCCCGACATACTGACAATACGTCGGTGATGCAGGCCGTAAGTCGACGATGACATCGTAGATCGACCCGGCTGTACAGCGGACCAATTTCACTTCCTCATTCGGGGCCACTTGATAGTGCATCCCCCGCAGGGTCCCTCTGCGGCTGTTCACCGATATACTCGATTGGACCCACGTGACTTTGAGTCCGTTCAACTCGAACTCCCGCTGGCACCAGGTCCTCGCAAAGAACCCGCGCACATCCGTTACCGGCTCAATGTCGATTACGAATACGCCCTTGAGGACAGTTTCGGTAAAAATCATGAATACACTTTTACTTCAGGGATTGGTACGACAAACTTCCCGCCCCACTCGCGAATAAAATTCATCTGTTGCATAATTTCCTCGCGAATATTCCATGGCAAAATGAGCACGTAGTCCGGACGGGTTTGCCTGATGTACTCTGGCGCGCGAATTGGGATACGGACCCCAGGGAGGTAGTGACCTTGCTTATGAGGGCTACGATCCACCGTGTAGTCGATGAGGTCCGTTCGCACACCACAATAATTCACTAGCGTATTGCCCTTGGCCGGAGCCCCATAGCCGATGACTTGTTTTCCTTCCTCTTTGGCGGAGATGAGAAACGCAAGCAGCTTTCTCTTGGTCGCCTCCACTTGCGGGCCGAACGACAGGTAGTGATTCAACCGGCAGAATCCCGCAGTCTCCTCCCGTGCTTTCAGCTCCCGCGCCCGGCCCCCGATCGGCTTCGATCCATCCTGATCGTGGCAGGCATAGATTCTGAGCGATCCCCCGTGGGTCGACAATTCTTCCACATCAAACAGCCTCAGCCCATGCCGTGCAAACACTTGCTCGACGGCAAGGAATGAAAAATAGGAAAAATGTTCGTGGTAGATCGTATCGAATTGATTCTGCTCCATCAATTGAAGCAGATGGGGGAATTCCATGGTGACTAATCCATTGGGTTTCAAGAGTACTTTGAGGCCCTCGACGAAATCGTTCAAGTCCGGGACATGGGCGAGCACGTTATTCCCGATGATCAGGTCAGCCGACCATCCGTCTGTACGGAGATCTACTGCGGTTTTCTCCCCGAAGAAGGCGACTTTCGTATTCACCCCCTTCTTTATCGCTGCCTCCGCAACATTCGCCGCCGGCTCCACCCCGAGAACTGGAATTCCACGACTTACGAAATTCTTGAGAAGGTATCCATCATTACTCGCAATCTCGACCACTGTGGAATTGCCATCCAATCGGAATCGGTCGACAATCATGTCTACATAGGCCTTCGCATGAGCCAACCACGAATCCGAAAATGATGAAAAGTACGCGTAATCGGAAAAGATCTCGTGGGGAGTTGAAAATTGTTCCAGCTGGACCAGAAAACATTTCGCACATACGTACGCATGCAACGGATAGAAGGCCTCCATGCATTCGAGCTGCTCCGGTCTTAGATAGGAATTGGCCAACGGGGACATGCCGAGATCAACGAACGTGTGTTCAAGCGTCGTTCCGCATGAACGGCACTGTGATCGCTTCAAATGCATATCGCCCATCTTTCTCATGATCTCATTACCGGCAGCGCCTCCGGAGTCCCACATGATAACCGGCTCCTTTCTTACCGGCCGTTTCGATCCTTCCACATGAGATTGTCCGTCAGTTGAGCACTCTCCCGCAGTCGCCTCAACGTGACCAACCGCATGAACTCACCTGTCCGGAATTCAGGGTCGTGGAATTTCATACCCATGAGTCCATCGCGGAGATCCACTACGGCGCTCTGAAGATCCACCACAGGAAGAAATCCCTGCGCCAGCTTTGAGAACTTGTCGAAATTGACCCGGTATGAGCGCTTGTCCGGTTGCGCATCTTTATTGATCGAAACCTCCACATTCGGCACGAGTCTGGCGACGGCCGCCGCCAGATCCTTCACCTGATAATTCCATGCATCGCTTCCCACATTGAC